>Ga0233402_1000551_pt1 | contig 13965 bp, 5 predicted proteins | sample 54DmetaG_FD_182705 | JGI IMG/M metagenome (GOLD analysis project Ga0233402, IMG submission 182705) | Seawater microbial communities from Monterey Bay, California, United States - 54D | ecosystem: Environmental > Aquatic > Marine > Coastal | place: USA: California | collected 2016-11-11 | reverse complement strand
ATAACAGGTAATGGAACATCAGACGGAGTCGTACCTTTCTGCAAGATATATGACTCAACAATTCTTGCAACTAATCAAGGGAGTGTCCGTCGTGGAGCTGCCTCAGTTAATATCAACATTGAACATGGCGACTTCGAGGACTGGCTTGAAATCAGGGAACCTAAAGGAGATGTTAACAGACAATCGCTTAACCTTCATCAGTGCGCAATTGTTGGTGATAAGTTTATGCGAAAGCTTGAACAAGGAGATAAGGAAGCAAGATCTAGATGGGGTAAATTACTTAGAAAACGAAAAGGAACTGGAGAACCGTATATTATGTTTAAAGGAAATGTTAACAAAGCAAATCCAGAAGCATATAAAGAAAACGGATTAAAAGTACATATGACTAACATATGTTCAGAAATTACATTACACACAGATGAAAACCATAGTTTTGTATGTTGTTTATCATCATTAAATTTAGCAAAATATGAAGAATGGAAAGACACTAATCTTATATATGACGCCACTTTCTTTCTTGATGGAGTTATGGAGGAATTTATTCAAAGAGCCAAGGGACTTCGCGGGTTTGAAAATGCTGTTCGGTCTGCGCAGAAAGGGAGAGCATTGGGACTTGGTGTACTCGGATGGCACACCTATCTCCAAGAAAATGGTATTCCTTTCGAGGGTTTACTATCTCAGTTTGAAACTAGGAAAATATTTTCGCAAATTAAAATTGAAAGTGAAAGAGCCTCGAGAGACTTGGCGGAAATTTACGGCGAGCCTTTATGGTGTGTTGGGACGGGTATGCGTAATACTCATCTCCGTGCTATTGCTCCTACTGTTTCTAATAGCAAGCTTAGCGGTAATGTTTCTCCTGGTGTTGAGCCGTGGGCTGCGAATGTTTTTACAGAGCAGAGTGCAAAGGGGACTTTCATTAGGAAAAACCCGACGTTAGTTAAACTATTAAAGAAACATAAACTAAATACAAATGAAACGTGGAATAAAATACTGGCTGACGGAGGTAGCATACAGGGTATCGATGCTTTGGATAATATTACTATGGGTCATGACATTCCAGTTAAAGAAGTTTTTAAAACTTTTAAAGAGATTAATCAACTAGAATTAGTTAATCAAGCTGGTCTTAGACAACAATACGTAGATCAGTCAGTTAGTTTAAACTTAGCTTTTCCTTCTGAAGCTACACCTAAGTGGTTGAACAAAGTTCATTTTGAAGCTTGGAAGAAAGGTGTTAAAACTCTATATTATACTAGAACAGAATCTGTTTTACGTGGTGATATAGCTCAGCAAGCAATGAGCGAAGATTGTTTAGCTTGTGATGGCTAAAGGCTAAAAGTTATGACTTTTTTATACATATAATAATTAATATGTATAAATAATTAAATAATCTATACATATTAAAAAAGGGGTCTCATAATGAGGCCCCTTCTATTATAGGAATTGCAGGTATGGTACGCCTGATAATCTTTACTCCTATTTTTTGTACTTATGAAACATTAATTTGTACATTAATCTATTCCACTGGTGTTGTAATTTATCAATTAATTTTTCCATAATTATTTATTTTTTTTCTTTTTAAATCTACTAACTCTACCTTTAGTATTTTTTTCTTTTTGAGCTGCTTTCTTTTCAGCAGGAGTTAATTCACTCCAAGTGGTAGCTGTTTTACTACTTATTCTTTTTTTAGGTCTAAATAAGTTTTCACCACCACTGTAGTCTTTATCTCCACTAGGTGTTTGCCACTCCTCTTTAAACCATCTTCGCAGGCTTGCGCCTTTTTCTGTTTTTCTAACAAACAACGGTGACTTTCTCATTACTTTTTACCTTTATTTTTTCTACACTTAGCTATTGCTCCACTTGCATACGCTGAAGGAAATACTTTGTATTGCTTCTTTACCTTATGGTAGCATGCGTCTTTTAATTGGAATGGTGATCCTTTTGTTAGTTTCATAATTTTATTTTTAATAAGTCCATAATACGTTTTGTGCTTTATCTTTATCTATATCAGCGTGAATAAAAGTCTTAGCAATACCAATTCTTTTAAATCCAACTTCTCTTAATATACCTTCTAATTTAAATCTGTCAGTAGAATTATTGCATGCAATATCAACCGCTAAACCTTTTGTATGAGATGATTCAGGTATGCCACCTACTTTAGCATTATGTTTTGCAGTCCTGTAACCTGAATTAATAACAATAGATTTACCGTATTTTTTTCTAACAGCATCAAGCATGTTAAGTAGTTCTTCGTTCATTAATTGACCACTACCCTGAACATCCGGTGAATCAAACTCTTCGTATGTAAAGTATTTTAATTTCATTTATATTTTGATTTTTTATACTTTGATGTTTTATATTTTGATGTTTTATCTTTAGCGCGACCTTTTTTAGGTATATTCAAATCATATGTAGACCAACCTAAAATTAATCCTATCCTTTGGATTTCTTCAAGCTCACTGTTACTAGCTAATACTATATTGTTTATTTTTTTAAGAGCTCTATCAAGAGGAATGTTTGTAAGCGCTGATGTATACTGGGCGCCTGCCATCAAAGCAGGACTATCTATATCTAAAAGTTTTTCTTTTACTTCTTTTCTACTGCCCGGGAAAGTAAACTTTCGTCCAGCACTTTTCATTTGTATATACTTATATCTTATAGGTGGTGAAAATCCTAATGCAGCATCTGCAACCCTGTCATAATCTTGAACAGTTTTACCTTGCTGTTTATATATTTCAAGACCCATATCTTTAAGTGTACTCAAGACATTACCTCTAACGCCTGTACCTCTTAAGTATGAACTTATCATACCGTTAGCTACATCTATATATTTAGATTGTCTTTTTTCTTTTGCTTTCCTTTCGGCAGCATTACGTGGTTCTTCGTCGTCATCTCCCATTGCTTCAGCAAATAAAGCTTTCTGCATACCGTTGAAGACTAAGTTTGTTAAAAAAGAATAGTAAGCTATTTTAGATATATTACTTTTAGCATCTCCTCTACTATCTTTAAGATCCAGTGTAGCTTTTTTAATTATTCTAGCGTACTGACTAGGTGTATTAGCAAAAGATAATATAAGTCTACCTAAGTCGCTAGCTTGTTGTTGACTAATTTTATCTGGTCTGCTTGATTGCTGTGATTCTTCAGCTGTCTCTTTAAAATCTAAAAATGCTTTCTCTTTAGCTTCTTTTTCAGTGTAAACTTTTTCGCCTTCAGCATTAGTTTCTTTTAAATAGGTTTTATATCTATTTCTAAAGAATGTAGATCCACCTGCAGCAATAGCAAAACTATCTGCTATCTGTGTTGGGGTAAATCCTACTTTTAATATTTTAGAAATCAAGCCACTAACACCGCCTTGCTTAGCTATATCTGCAATTTCAGATTCAGTAACGTTAAATTCAAGACCTCCTCTTCTGTTTTTAAGGTATTCTGAATTAAATAACATTTTAAAGTCTTTCCAGTATTGAGGTTGATTTGCAAATGCTTTACCCGCACTAAATATATTATTATCTGACATGTTAACAAAGTTAGTAGCCGACATTAACTGAAGTACTGCAGATCTTTGATTAAAAAACATAATAGCTCCTGTAGAATTATTAATCCAATCAGTAACCCTACCACCTAATTTATCTTTATTAACGTCTCTGTTCTTACCGGTTCTCATTCTTTTCAGCATGTTCTCCATAGCTTTTCTATAGTTAGTACCAAAAGCTCCTTCTAACTTATTCATATTTTCTTTAGAAAATACTTCATCTACATTAGCTTGCCATTCTTTTAGATACTTAGCTCTACCCTCTGTGTTTATACCTGATAAAAAATCAGTAGCAATGTTACCAGCAACCCATTGATTCTCTGGAGCTGTATATGGTCTACCCCTATTTATTGTTCTAATTTTGTTTGCAAAATCCGCTAACATAGGATCTTTAGCAACTTCAGCTACCGCTGCGTCTACTTCAGCTTTATCTATATTAGGTATTTCCATACCCTGCTTTTTCCATATATACATTCTAACGGCATCTTCACCTGTATAAACTTGATCACCTATAGTAGCCTTTAGCTTTTTAGTTAAAGGAGATACCCCTTTAAAATCTGTTCCGCCAATACTTTCTACAATTTCTTTTTTAACCTGCTTAAAGTCTCGCATCAAAGCGTTTCTTTCATTAGTAATAGCTTCGTCGCCTCTAGCAAAGGGATCTATTAAATTTTTCTTATACCAAGCCATTTGAGCATCACCTTCTTTTCCTTTACCTAAAGTTTTATAAAGTAATCCTACAAAGTCCTCAGCAGACGGTGGTATTATATCTAGTCTACCTTTACCTTTACCGGATTTAATACCTCTACTTTTGCTATACACATCACTAGCTTTTATACCAGTCTTGCCTTCTATTATTTTGTTAAAGGTTTTGCTAAGGTCTAAAGATGCTCTTTCTGTATTTTCAGCTTCTTTAACTTCTTGGGCGTGAGCTTTAAGATCGTTTATTGTCCATGTTTCTGGATTCTTAAGGTACTCTTTAAATTTGACTACTTTTCCTTTATTATTTTTTATAAGTATATTATTAGTCTTTGCAAAAGGAAGAAGCCTTAACATACCATTCATGGAAGTCTTGCTAACTTTTTTATCCATTCTTGCTGCAAAAGTTTTAGGTACTAACATAGCTCTACTTTGTAGCTTATTGTTTGTGCCAAAATAGATATTGTCTAATCCTCTAAGCCCTGTTTTTGTTGCGGTATCTAAATGTTCTAAATAAAACTCACCCTTACCTGTAACTCCTCCAACTATTTCTACTAAAGATTTTTCCCCATAATGAATATTTGATGTAGAAATGGCTAGCCTAGTCATATATGTTAAAGCCTCTTTTCTTTCTTTACTACCTTTTTCTGTTGATTTAACATAATCAACTTTCAAACTATTAAGTAAATTTAATGCTATATTTCTAGCTTTGTTGTTCGCTTTATCATTTACCGCTGCTTTAATAATTTCCGCTTGTTTTGATTTGTTTTTTTGAGCTTTCTTTAAATTTGTTTTTAAAGTTTTAGCTCTTTGGCTAGTAATTGACTCTAGTGTTCTGCCTTTTAAAATTTCATTTAGCTCGGTAGATAGTTTTTTTGTTTCAAAACTGTATTTGTTGCTACTAACATCTACATCTAATAGTTTATTAAGCTCTGCTGTAGGAAGTATAATGTCTTGAAGTTGATCAATAAACATTTCTTCTCCTTTTTCATTAACTACTTTTTTAATAGCACCTTCTTTACCTAAACTTTTAAAGCCTGTTAAATCATTTCTATACTGTCTACCTAATATATAGCCAGATAATCCTCTTATTTGTGAAAATTCTTTAGGTAAAAACTCAGCAAACTTTCTTTTTTGTGCTCCAAATCTAACTAATTCTTTATAACTAAAATTTTGAATACCTGAAGAGGAGTCAGCCATAGGCTCTAATAAATCTTTAGAGTTTATTTCTATGCCGTGAAGTTCATTCAACTTTTCTAAATAATCTATATCTGTTAAATTTTTTGCTACTTCTGATTTAATAGTTTTAATTTCCTGATCCGCAGCTACATATTGTTTATAATCCCTGTAACCTTGACTTTCAACAAATTTCTTTATAAACGGATTTAGTTCTAGCGAAGCCATATTTGGACTTGTGCCTGACTTTATGTTTGCTAAAATTTGATCTATTTCTTTTGGAATACTAGTTTCAAAACCTTCAATTTTTTGTCTAGCAATTTTATTTGCTGTTAAATTTGATAGCAATTTTGCATTACCTAGTAAGAATCTACCAAGGACTGATCTTAAATCTTTACCGTTAACTCTTTTAGAAGGAGGTATATTCATTTCTCCCGAAGGAGTAATACCCATTTCAGTTAAAAATTCTTGTACTGTTTCTGGAGATATTTCACCTCTGAATTGAGGTTTTAATCTAACAACACCCGTCTGTACTTTTTTACCTTTACTTCTTCCGGATGGATCTGTAACAGCTCTTTCTTTATCTGTTTTAGATCTTGGATCCACATATTTTTCATAAAAGTATTTTTTTAAATTATTAGCCTTTAATACAGATCTACCTTTTATTTCAGGGTCAACTAATATTGTTTCTAAAGGATTACTTGTTTCAGCTTCTGTTCTAGCAACATTAAATTCAGGTAATATTTTAATATAATTTTTTGCATTCTGTCCTTTGCTGAAATATGTTTGAATTTTTTTAGCTTCAGATAACTGCTTAATACCATCAACTATAGGTTCAGCATAGGTAATTGCTACATTAGCTTCTGTTAATTTTTTAGCATCTATATCGAATAAAACTTCACCTACTTTTGGTGCAATTTCACTTTGAATATAATCAGGAGTAATGGTTTCTTTTATATTAGTTTTTGTCTCTTCTATTTTAGCTTCATCCGCTGCTGTTTTATTCTCTATTCTTTGTAATTCAACTAACTCAGGAAATACAGCCTCATTTAAAGCCATTGTTTTTTGTGAAGCTACATCAAATTTTAAAGGATCTATTTTTCTTTTTATCCCAGTATCTTCACCTTCTTGTACATATTGATCAGCTGATTCAGAAGATGTAAAGCTTTCGCCTACGCCTGATGACATTGAAACATTTTGTAAATCTCTTGCGTATCTTTCAACAACTTTAGGACCCACCCTTCTAGCGACTGTATTGCCTATATAAGTACTCAGTTTTTGAGCAACACCTGTTTCTGGATTTACAGCTTTGTAATTTTTCATTACACTATTAAATTCCATAGCAATTTCCTGAATAATTTCTTGCTTTATTTCAGGATCTTTCATAGCCTCCTTTATAGGAACTTTACGCCCTCCGCTGTAAGCCCATCTTTGTAAAGAATTTATAGCAAGTTTTGTATATTGATTTTCTAAATCTTCTTTTTCTTTTCTTGAAACATCCTCAGGTGTTAACTGGTATTTTAAAGCTAACTCGTCTAATTTGGTATCGCTTACTATAACATCGTCTATATCAACTACTTTTTTAGGTTTAGTAATTTCTTTTGATTTTCTAGTTTGCTTAGCTTTAAAATTGCTTAACTGAGCTTGCATTTCATATTCATCAATTTCACCATCCCAAAGCTTGTCTTCAAGTTCTTTTGTAAATTCATCTAGTTCTACACTTGCTTTTTTACCGGCCATCTTACCAACGCCTTCTTGTATCTCTACTATATTTTGTTGATATTCCTTTTCTTCTGCTTCAGTTCTTTTTTCTTTTGCAGATAAAACAGATTGCCTATTTAAAAGAGCGTTGGTTCTATTTGAATTTTCTAATCCACCTATAACTCCAACAACTTCACCTGTGTTTTTAAAAACTTTGTTTCCATTAATAATAAGCCCAGATAACTCTTTATATTTTGCAGCAACATTTTTACCCGATGCTATACTACTTAATACATTTAATAATTGCTCAGGAGTATTTATATCTAACTTTGCGGGCTCTCCTTTTACTTTAGCAATTCTTTTGTTAAATAAATTTTGTAATTGAATTTTTATTTTACCAAAACTGTTTGACCTTATTAAGTTACTATTACCTTCACCTAACTTTTGAACAAGAGCCATTACATATTCCTCATTAAAACTTTCTTCTGTTTGTTTTGTTTTAGTAGAGTATTCTTCTTTTATAGTCCTAAATATATCTTGACCTAATTGTTCTTTTACGGTAGATTCTAAAAAGTTTTTTATTTCACCCATTCCTTTAGGATCATTTATTTTGTAAATGTCGGAATACATGTGACCTAGCTCGTGAGGTATAAGTCCTTTTTTGTATTTTCTTTGATCTATAGTAATTTTATATTTACCGTCAGCTAACTTTGTATACTCAGCGCTTTTACCATCAAGCCCTTCTCCGTTTACAGCAAGTTTTAAATCTAGTTTTAAATTTTCTCCGTGTGTTTTTTTATAATCTTTTTTAGCTTTTTGTATTTCTAACTCAGCCTCTCTTGCTCTTATAGTAGGATCTGTTTCAGCCATAGCAGAAGTACCGGCATCTAAATAATCCTGAGACATTTTATAAAGTGCTTGGTTTTTAGAAAAATCTTCTAAATATTTAACTTTATCTTCTAGTTCTTTTTGTTCAGGTTCACTTAACACTATAGACTCTCTTAGTTCTATTAATCTTTTCTTAGCACTTTCAGGGCTTCCGTTAGCCTCTACTAAACTATATAAGTTTTTTAAAGCTTCAGCATTCATGTTTTTTGCTCCGTTCGTGGTGGACTTAACATTGTTCCAATTAACATGAGCATACCCCAACGCAGAACCAGTTATAAAATGACCTAGCAACCTTCTATTTATTCCGCCTTCGCCGAATCCATGAGCGTCTGAAAAGTTTTCATCTATAAAAGTTTTAAAGTCCTTCCTCTCCATAAAATCATCAATTACCGCTTCTCCAACACCTGCCGCTTCAGATGCAGGGATTAAAGATAATCCACTTTTAGCAGGTTTAAAGGCTAGTTCATTTAATCTATGATATGTAGATCCTTTTATAAAATTAAACTTAGGCACGGCTTTAAATAAAGCTCCAACTGCTCTTGATGCAGGTATAAACATAAGACCTGTGTTAAAACCATCTTCAAATAGTTGCTCCATTTTTACACCTTCAATCAAAGACTCAGCTCCTAAAGCAGTTGCTTGATCTAAAATACCTCCACCTTTTTTTGTTAAACCAGAAGCTTTTTTACTTTTAAGAAATTTTTTAACTGTATTTGATGTAACAGAAGCGGCTTTACCATTTTTTAAACCATAACCCGCTTCGTTAGCTAAATTAGCAACCTCTTTGTTACTGATTTGTTTTCCGTTTTTAAAATATTTTCCAGTTTTTAAAGCAGCTAAGTAACGCCCTAATCCAGTAACACCTAATACACCACCTGTTACAGCATTAGCTACTCCAAATTCAAGAGCTAACTTAGGCGCTTGTCCTATAGCAGTTCCTGTAAATTCACCTAGTGTTTCTTTAAAGTTGTTTTTTTGTTCAGTAGATAATTCTATGTTATTAGCTACAGCTATATTTTCTATTTTAGAAAGCATTTCGGAATTTGTTGGTCCAAATGTTTTTTCTACTTGTTCAGGTGAAGTAAATGACTCTGCAACTGAAGTTCCAAAAGCCCCAAAAAATCCTGTTCTTTTTATACTAGCCGGATCTATATTAGCTAAATAACCAACCTCGTATGCTTTTTTTTCTGCTAAATAATTTAAATATCTATCAGCTAAATCTTTAATACTATCAGAATCATATGCTTGGGTCATAGAGTCTTTGCCTTCTGTAGGTGTATAACCAGCAGGTACTCCCTGTAAATTATCACCAAAACCTTCTCGCATAAAACCTTTACTGGTAATATACATGTCAACTAAGTCTTTAACTTTAATATTTTTAAAGTTATCAAATTGCTGAGATTTAATGACACCTTCTTCAGCATTTTTTCGTAGCATTTTTTGAGAAAGAGCTCCCTGCCAGCTACCTCTATCAAAGCCTTCGCTTATAGTCATCTTCCCTCCACGTTTTTTAGTAGATACGTCGATGCGTTTATTCAACTCATCCATCAAAGATCTACCTTCTGACCTGTGTTTTAAAAAATCAATACCTACAGCGCTGGAGCCTTTACTAGCTTTCATGGCTAATATTTTTTGCATAACAGGAACTACTTTGTTAGTTATGTCTAAGTTTCCTTCGTCTTCGTTTTCAAGTTTGTTATATTCTACTGATTGATTGTTAAAGTCTAAAAAGTATTTAGCTTCATTTCCAGTGTAGTTTTTTACAAATTGATTTTGTTTTCTTTTTAAAGAATCTATTGTTTTATTAAAATTTAATGACTCTATAGAATAAGGGTCTATATTTAAAGCTTGGCTGTTTAATTCATTTATTTTCCTGCCAATACTGGTTGCTTCTCTTATATTTGGATCTAAAATTTCTTTACCAGCAATTGTTGTTTCTTTTTTCAAAAAATCAAGAGGAGCCATACCTGTCTCTTCTATTTGTTTAGCTAATAATTCGTTAGATAAATCTTCGTTTTCTTTTTCTTCAGCTATATACATTTCGTTAACAGCCTCTTTCATAATCTTGTCAACCTGGTATTCTGACATCATTTGTGTCTCCAAAGCAGTTTTACCGCCAAATCCAAATACATTACCTTCCTCTGCGCTTGATCTGTTCAGGTTATTATATTCTTTTACAGCTAATTCTTTTAATGAATTGTATTCATCTTCATTATTTATTAATTCGCCTGCAGGAATATTTCTAAAATTTATTTTATATAATGATTTTATTTCATCTTTAAATCTAATTCTATTTGATTTATTTGCTTTAAAAGAGGCAACATCTGCAGAATTATTTTTTAAAAAATTATTTATATTATTAGTATCTCCTTTTTTATTAAAAACTCCTGTTTCTCCGTTAGGCGCTGTAATTGTTAATCTATCTATAGCTCCTAATCTTTGGTTAGACATACTTCTTTCTTCTGTTATCTCAAAACCAACTTTTTCCAGGTCATTAGTATTTACTTTTTTATTTTCAAAAGTAAATTGATCATCGTCGTCTTCATTTTTTTCTGTAGGTTTTATTTCTACAAAAGTATTTAGAGTATTATTTTTTACAATTGGATCAGGATCTAGTGATTCCGAAGGAGTATCTACCGAGGGTGATTCCGTAAAACCTGCTTGTGATGCTGTCATTGGCTGCTGCACTGCATCCGCATCCGCTGGAGTGCTTGTTGGAAAATCCTGCGCTTCGTCTTCAAAAGTAATTTCATTTTTACTAGTGTAATCTTCTATAGAAAGACCTGCTTTATCTGCAGCATTTTTTATTTCCTCTTCAGAGTATTTAAAACCGTCGTATATATACATAGTTATTTTTTATTTAATTAAATTATTAAGGAAGCTCAGATTTATTGAGCGTGATTTCGCCTTCATTACCTCTTATAATATTTAGCATCTTGTTTCTTCTGGTTGTTTTTAGGTTAGGATATAATAAATCTACAAGCGTTTCTGTTTTTTGTTCATACGATCCAACGGGCAGTTGTACAATAATCTTTTTACCTCCTGATTCTTTTACATATCCTAATTCCGCGGTATAGCTTTCCTCATCCCATGCATCCTTACCTTCTTCCCTAATGAAGTCAGCTTTAATGTCTTCCATTGTTTGCACTTTACCGTCTGCTTTTGAGCGATGTCTATTAATTACTTGTATAAAAGCTCCTTGTTCATCCATTGTAAACTTCCTGTTTCTTATTTCTTTTAATGGAGTTTTCATTAATTCATCCATATCTTTAACAGAAGTATTTGCTAATTCAACTTGGTCATTATACAATTTTTCTGGCGCTGTTAGTTTTTTAGGTGGAGTTGTTTTATCTCTTACTTTATCAAGTATTTTAGGATCTTTACCTAAACCTCTGTCATCAATTAACTTTTTAGCATAAGCTATTTTAATTCTTTCAAGCTGAGGATCGCTTACATTGCCATTTTTATCTAAGTCCCACGTAGCTTTTTCTGGATCTATAATGTTTCCTACTGCCCCTAAGTCAAACCCTCCTGGAACTTTAACCTGTTCCATATAGCCTAACATTTTATTATTGCTTAATCTAATTGCTCCCTGTGCACCTAAACCTTCTATATAAGAATCGGATAAAGCTCTAACATCAGCAATTAACTGATCCATATTAGTGTATTGTGATTTAGTCGTTATACCAGTTTCTTTATTATATTCACTTACGGTTTTTTGATTTTTAAAATAGTCTTCATTTTTTTTCTTGATAGCTTTATCTACTTCTTCCATGTTCTTAGTAGGGTTTGCTATTATAGGGAGCTCTGAAGTATTATTAGCATTAGTACCAACAACATCGCCTCCTTCGTTGTATGAAGTTACTTTAGTACTTAAACCGCCTGTTTTGGGATTCCAATTAAATGTACCTATAGATTTACCAGGTGTAGTGCCAACTCTACCTGCTATGTTAATTCTTTTATAAATACTAGGATCAGCAAACTTATCTAACCCATCATACTGACCAACTCCGGCTTCGAACGCGCTACTATACTCATCGAAAGTTGCTTGATCTTCGATCGCTTGTTGTTTTATTTGAGTGCCCATTAAAGCTAAGGATGACATTTCTTGAGCATCTTGAGTAGAAAACTTTAAAGGACTTTTAATTGATTTTGTATATAACTCTTGGTATCTAGCAACTCCCTCTCTTATAGCAGGAGCCCAATCTGTACCGCTATTAAGAATATCCTCAGCATTAGCGCTATTAGCTACTTTAGCAACTCCTTTAATTATTTGCTGTTGCTCAGCTATATTTTCTTTTTCACGCTGTCTGTATTTAGCTTGAATTGTTTTTATAGCTCCTGTAGCCGCCCCTGTAACTTGCTTAAGCATATTTTGAATATGCTGACCTGACTGTGTGTCTACGATTTGTTGTGGATTTCTATAACTCATGTTTTAATTTTTTAATTACCCCTTTGCTCCGTAATATGCACCTGCAATAGACGTTAAACCTCCTATTGCGCCTGTAATAGCTCCTGTTCTATCAGCTCCCGCTTGCATTTCTCTAGCCTCAGATCCTGATAACTGCGCTGATACCCTATCCAACTGCTGCATTTCTCTATTTTCTTGAGCCCCAAACATAAATTGTCTACCTTGCATTTCCATTCCTTGCACTCTACCACCTTCACTAATTTGTATTCCTTGAACTCTTTGCTGTTCAGCTAGTTTTTGTTGCTGTAATTGTTGTTCACCTTGTGCTCTTAATCTTTCGTTCTGAGCCTCTTGCTTTTCAATACTAGCTGATACACCTTTTTTACTAGCCAAAGCAGCCTGTGCTAACGCGGTTGCGCCACCGGCTCCGGCTCCAGTTGCTCTTATAGTATCTAGTGTATTAGCAAGTGATATATCAGCCTGCTCTATTTGAATTTCAGCAGCCTGTGTAGCTACACTTAAGTTAGCCATATTATTAGTTAACTGACTACTTAGATCTTGCGCTAGTCCACTTAAATTTGCAACTCCTTCGGCTGGGTTAATTATGTCTTGTCTATTATTTTCTAAATAATTTAATTTTCTTTGAAGTTTTTCTTTTTCTCTTCTTGCTGCTCGCTCTCTTTTTTTTGCAGCTCCAGCTCCAAAAATACCGCCTATAGCATTAAGTGCAGCCCCTGCAATTGCAATACCCGCTGTTATTGGTTCAGCCATTTGAACATTACCTCGTCCAAAGAAAAATATTTCTAAAAATTCTATCATGTTATTTGTTTTTATACTTAATAGGAAGCGTTTGAATAATTAGTTGATACTGCAAATAATTCATTTATTCCTGTGTTTTCTGTGTTTGTTGCGGTCATTTTTATTGTTCCGTAGAAACCTTTAATCCCAGACATTGATTGACCGTATAATATCTCGCCTTGTTCTGGCAAGCTAGCATTTATTATGTTAGCAAAATACTTACCATCCTTCTTTTTAAACTCTTGTTTTAATAATCTATTCTGCATTTCTTGCAATGTAGTAGGCATAGTAAATTTAGATATACTGGAAGCTGAATCTTGATCTGTATCAAACGCTGCCATCTCCCAATTACCACTACCTTCATAGTTTATTGTTTTAAATGATTTAACAAGTGAGGGGTTATCATTGAATATAGTTTCTATAGACGAATTGTACTGTTGATCATAAAAATTACCTCTAGGTATGTTATTTTGATAATGCTTGTATAAGCTACCATTATTGGTGGTAAAAAAGTTATTACGTATACTAAACATTTGCAATGGCTTATAGTCGTAAAAGCTTGTCCAGCCTCTAACTTGTTCGTCAAAGCTTAATGTTTTATAACCATTGGAAGCGGAGTTTGGTTGTATAGATAATGTATAGCATTTATTGTAGACATCATACCCACCTACAGCAAGTCCTCCGTTTATAGAAGATAGTTGATCTCTAAAAAAATCATACATACCATAATTGGAAATCTCCGTTAAACCATCCATAGATAATCTAC
>Ga0233402_1000547_pt1 | contig 14035 bp, 8 predicted proteins | sample 54DmetaG_FD_182705 | JGI IMG/M metagenome (GOLD analysis project Ga0233402, IMG submission 182705) | Seawater microbial communities from Monterey Bay, California, United States - 54D | ecosystem: Environmental > Aquatic > Marine > Coastal | place: USA: California | collected 2016-11-11 | reverse complement strand
CTGCATTATTTACTCTATGAAAGCGAATCTCTTTTTCTGATTCACAATCTGTGTAAATTAAAATTTCATCCTCTCCTAACATTTCTACAATTGGTTCTGTCACACAATTAAATGCATTTACCCAACTCAAAGCACTTTCAGGAGCACTTAAGAAATTATGCCCTACTACAGACATACCGCCATTGTATGGAATGATATTATCGGCCGTACCACACATCTGGTAAACAGCAACCGGAGCGGTTGAGCTATTGGGTACCGTCTCAACAATCAATTGACTTGCAAGAGCTGCAATGGCGCTAAAATAAGAGGTTTCTATTGCTAATTTATTGATTAAAGCAGAGCCATTAGACACTCCTATTCCATAAACTTTTGAAGTGTCAAAAAATGAATACGTTTCAAGTTTAGCCATTATTTGATTGAAAAAATAAACCTCATCTGCAGTAGACGCTTCTGCACCTAAATTCCATGAGTTTAAATACCCCTGTGGATATACACCAATAAATTCTCCTGCATCTACAAATTGTGATAATTTATATAACCAGCTATTATTTTGCCCACCATTGCCATGAAAAGCAATAACCATAGGATAAGATTGTGATTGATCAAAATTTTCAGGAAAATGTAAAAGCACTTCGCGTTGTACTTCTACCCCATCTATAGTTTGAGAAATATAAAACACATCCTCAAGAATCGGATCAGGTGGCAATGAGGTATCTGTTGAGTCATTACTTGAACCTCCACAGTTCAATAGTAAAATAAATATTAAATTAAACAATCTTATTGAAATTAGTCTATGAATCATATTAACTTTATTTAACCTGTGAAATAACAAAGTATGCCAATTACTAGAAAAACTAAAACAACCGATAACACCACATCAATAGTATCATAGCTGTTCTTGTAAGCATCCTTTTGTTCATCTGTTAATGTTCCAAAGGACAATCCAGCAATCGTTTTATAATCAGGTGCAATACCAATTAGGCTTATCGAAACACACATTATAACTGAGAAAACAAACATAAAAATAGCCATATGTGCAAAGTTAATTGTTGCAAAACTATAAAGCAATGAGTCAACAAGCGCATCAGATGAAATTTGTGGCTGGTAATAAATTTCTGAACCAAGCCTTAGAACTAGAAGAACAAAACCCGATAAAAGTGTTGTGATTGCCGCAGCTGAATTAACGCGTTTCCAAATAATACCCAATAAGAAAACAGCTGTAACAGGAGGCGCAATATACGATTGTACATTTTGCAAGTATTGATACATCACACCGCCACCAATTTTTTCCATAATTGGAATCCAAATAATCCCTAGTACAACAATAAACCCTGTTGCAATTTTTCCAACTTTAAGAAGATATTGTTCCGACTTATTAGGCTTTAATTTTTTATAAATATCAATAGTAAAGATGGTAGAGCACGAGTTAAATACAGAAGCCAAGGAACTCATCAAAGCAGCCATAAGACCACCAGCAACTAACCCTTTTAAACCTACTGGAAGCAAGGTTTTAACTAGCATTGGAAAAGCGCGGTCTGCTTTTTCGACAGAAAAAACTTCTGGGTTTTGAATAGATAAAGCAAATGCAATAATTCCAGGAACCAAAAAAATTAAGATTGGTAACAATTTAAGGTAAGCTCCAAAAATAGCTCCTCGCCTACCAATTTTAATGTTATTAGCTGCTAAAGTTCTTTGTACGATATACTGATCGGTACACCAATACCAAATCCCCACAATAGTTCCACCAATTAAGAGTCCTGTCCAAGGGAAATCCGGATCGGAAATCGGACGCCACATATTAAAATGGTCTGGACTTACAGCGATTACAGTTTCACGCAATTGCCCCCAGCCCCCGACTTCTTGTAAGCCTAAATATGTAATAATTAATGATCCAAGAATAAGGACAATCGTTTGAAGTGTTTCGGTATATATAACCGCTTTCATTCCACCTACAACAGTGTAGACCCCAGTAAAAACAACAATACCAATAGCGCCATACCAAAAGGGAATACCTAACAGTTCGGAGACTACAATACCACCTGCATATATGGTCACAGAAACTTTTGTGAGCACATAAGCCACTAAAGAAAATAAAGATAAAAACCAACGTGAGCGACTATCAAATCGTTTTTCTAGAAACTCCGGCATGGTAAAAGCACCACTTCTAATATAAAACGGCAAAAACAACCATCCAAGTAATAAAACAATCCAAGCATGAAGCTCGTAATGCGCCATTGGTGTTCCAGACTCAAAACCAGTACCCGCGAGACCAACTACGTGTTCTGACCCAATATTAGAAGCAAATATTGAGGCGCCGATAACAAACCAGCCCACATTTCGTCCTGCCAAAAAATAGTCTTCTGTATTTTTATTTTTTTGTAAGACAACCCAAACAGCTACAGCAATTAATGCTAAAAAATAAATACTCAAAACAAACCAGTCCAGTTTCTCCAAAACAGATGAAGATGATAAGGCAAAATAGTACATAATACTAAAATTAATTAAATGTATTGATTAATGATATTTTCAAAAAGCTCTTGTTTGCCACTTTGTGGAGAAATCTCTCCATTTTCCAGAGCAATTTGATACAAGTCTTGTAGGTTTAGTGATCCGGATTCAAATGCAGCTCCTTTGCCATCATCAAAAGAAGCGTAACGCTCCTTTCTTAGTTTTTTATAAGTTGAAGATGTTATGATTTTATCAGCAGTAATCAATGCGCGAGCAAAAGTATCTGCACCCCCAATATGGGCCAAAAACACATCCTCCATATCCGTTGAGTTTCTTCTTATTTTTGCATCGAAATTAATTCCTCCACCTTGCAAGCCTCCTGCTTCTAAAAACACCAACATTGCTTCAGTTGTTTCTTGAATATTATTTGGAAATTGATCGGTATCCCAACCATTTTGGTAATCACCTCTGTTGGCATCAATACTTCCTAGCATATTAGCTTTTGCAGCCACTGCCAGTTCGTGTTGCATGGTGTGTTGTGCAAGTGTGGCGTGGTTTACTTCAATATTTAATTTGAAATCTTTATCCAATCCGTATTCTTTTAAGAATCCAATAGCTGTTGCCGAATCAAAATCATACTGATGTTTCATAGGTTCCATAGGCTTTGGTTCAATAAAAAATGTACCTTTAAAGCCTTGCGCTCTGGCGTAATCCCTTGCCATGGTCAAAAATTGGCCCATGTGGTCCAATTCGCGACCCATATCAGTATTCAACAGTGACATATAGCCTTCACGCCCACCCCAAAAGACATAGTTTTCTCCATTGAGCGCCATGGTCGCGTCTAGTGCCAATTTGACCTGTGCCCCAGCACGTGCAACCACCTCAAAATTTGGGTTGGTAGAGGCACCGTTCATAAATCTTGGATTCGAAAAACAATTAGAGGTTCCCCAAAGAAGCTTTACTCCTGATTGCTCTTGTTTCTGTTTGATGTAGTCTACAATAGCAGAAAGACGATGTTCAGATTCTGATAAAGAATTGGCCTCGGCAACTAAATCATAATCATGAAAACAAAAATAATCAAAGCCCATTTTAGTAATAAACTCAAATGCAGCATCGGCTTTATCTTTAGCCGCTTGAACAGGGTCTGAAGACTGATCCCAAGGAAAATTTTGAGTTCCAGGACCGAACGGATCAGAACCTTGTCCGCAGAAAGTATGCCAATACGCGATAGCAAATTTAAAATGCTCACGCATGGTTTTACCAGCTACAACACGTGTAGGGTCATAATATTTAAATGCAAGTGGGTTATCCGAATCTTTGCCTTCATATTGAATGGCATCAATCCCTTTGTAGTATTCTTTATTTCCAGTAAGTATCATTATTTAATTTTTAATTTGTTTTTCTAATTCTATTTTCCAGTTTTGGTAAGCATCAAGATATGGATTCTTATTTTCGATGGGTTTAAATGTCATCACATGGTCGTTTTTTGTGATGTTTTGACCGAAGCGATCAAAATCTTTATCGGTCAAACCCGCAGCTCTGGCAGCGCCAATAGCGCCTGTGGTATTGTAAATTTCAATTTCATAACCAATAAGAGTTGACAAGGTTTTGGCAAAAATCTCAGATCTGAAAAGATTGTCATTACCCGCCCGAATAACCTTAATGGCAGCATTGTCGTTTTTAAGGATTTCCATTCCATATACAAATGAAAAAGCTATGCCCTCTAGTGCAGCTCTGTAAAGATGGGCTTTAGAATGCTGATTTAAATTGATGTTACAAAATTGAGTGCCTATATTTTGATTATTTAGCATGCGCTCAGCACCATTTCCGAAAGGTAAAATGACCAAGCCATCAGATCCAATGGGAACTTTAGACGCTTTCCTATTCATCGTTTCATAGGATTCTGCAGAACTTTGATTGCGTAACCAGCGGTACATAATCCCAGCTCCGTTGATACATAACAATTTTCCAATTGTTGGCTTTTCAGATGAATAATTTACGTGAGCAAAATGATTGATTCGACTCGCTTCAATAGAATTTTTACTGTCAGTCACTGCATATATGACTCCTGACGTACCACCAGTGGCAGCAACTTCTCCTCTGTTGAATACGTTTAGTGAAAGAGCATTGTTTGGCTGATCACCTGCACGATAGGTAATCGGGATACCTTCAGCTAATCCTGTTTCTACTGCTGCTTGTTTTGAAATGAAAGCTTGAGGTGTAAAATTCTCAACAATATCAGGAACCAATTCGGGGCTAAATTCAAAATAATCAAGTAACCAATTGGCAATGGAATCAGATTTATAATCCCAAAAAATACCTTCTGATAAGCCATTTTTGGTGGTTGAAATTTCATTTGTAAGTTTAAATGCAATAAAATCACCGGGTAACATGAACTTATGAATTTTTTTATACAACTCAGGTTCGTTGTCTTTAACCCATTTGAGCTTAGAGGCTGTAAAGTTTGCGGGGGAGTTTAAAAGATTGGAAACACAACGTTCTTTGGTTAAATCTTCAAAAGCTTGTTTACCAATGTCTACAGCGCGACTGTCGCACCAAATAATTGAATTCCGCAGTGGTTCGCCGTCACCATCAACAAGCACCAAACCGTGCATTTGATAAGAAATTCCAACGGCTTGAATGGATGAAGGATCGATTTTTGATTCTTGTAAAATTCGTTTGGTCCCTTGACACACAAATTTCCACCAATCGTTAGGGTCTTGTTCCGCCCAATCGTTTTGCTCTGAAAGAATAGACATTTCGTGTTGGGGTTCGTGTAGACTCAATATATTTTCACCCGTAGTCGCTTCTACTAAAGCCACTTTAACGGATGAACTTCCCAAATCAAATCCTAGATAATATTTTGTTTGCATAAATTGGTGCTGTATGGAATTCAAAAATATTTTAAATATAGGTTGGTAAGTGATACATATGAAGCAAACACTAATAGAATTGAAGCCAAAATAAATTTATAAATCATTAACAAGAAATTATATAAAATTTAAAGTTTTAAAAGATTTTCCCAATATTTTAGAATGACTGGCATCCAACCATTGATCTAGCAGTGTCGCATAAACAGATCTAAAATCTACAGCATACTTCAAATCGCCATTATCATCTAGATTGACTAAATCGGGACTGGCGTTGTAAAAGCCGGGTTTTTTGAGATTTTTTCCGATAATAAAGAGGTTGCTTGCAGCACCGTGGTCTGTTCCTGCAGCAGCATTTTGTTGTACACGTCTTCCAAACTCTGAAAATGTAACAATCAAGGTGTCTTTAAATGAATCTGAAGCTTCTAGATCTGCTACAAACACATCGATAGCCTGAGCATAAGTCTTGAGCAGCCTGGCTTGTCTGTTGGATTGCCCAGCATGGGTATCAAAGCCCCCCATAGAAACATAATAAACCTTGGTAGCTAATCCAGAATTGATAAACTCTGCTGTAGTTTTTAATTGTTTTGCAAAGGCATTATTGGGATACGTCTTTACACTTTTTGAAGTTTTAGAAGTTTCATATACATACTGGGCAGAAGATTTAGCACTCACCATTGTTTTGTACAAATAGCCTAAATTATGTTCACTTAAATGTGCCGCTGTTTGCGTCTCTAAAACTTTACCAAAGAATGGAGTTTTGGTATTATTAAACATTTTTTTTGCGTCTCTTGTCGCTATACCGTTCATTGATTCACCCTTCATTATTAATGACAAAGAATCATCTACCTCAATACCACTGTAGGGCTTTTTACCATATTGGTCGATATATCTGCCCATCCATCCAGTATCCAAATACTCTGAAGAACTGCTCGCAGTTTGCCAAATATCTGTAGACCTAAAATGAGATCTGTTTGGATTGGGATAACCTACATTGTTTATGATTGATAAATAGCCTTCATCATAAAGAGATTTTAACGGGCCCAGATTTTCATTGAACCCCAACTCACCATTGAGATCAATCAATTTATTTTTAGGAATTGAAAGGCTAGGTCTGTATTTATAATACAAATCATTTCTGTGTGGAATGATGGTGTTTAAACCATCATTCCCACCTGATAGCTGGATGAGAACTAATTTTTTATAGCCCAGTGTTGCAGGGTCTAAGCTTTCAAAAGCTTTCATAAAATTCGGAACCAGCATCAAGCTGCTGGCAAGTGAACTTTTGGCTAAAAAATCTCTTCTTTTCATAAACTACACTTTAACACAATTGATATTCTGGAATAGACATCAATTGAATGCAATATTGATAGGCATTTTGATGTTGGTAAATATTTAGCATCTCATCGGTGTCTTGATCCAACTTTGGCAGGACCAAAATAGCTTTTAACTCCTCTTTGGAGATATTAGCATAATGCGTTTCAAAATAAGCACGTGCTTGATCTGAAACTTTGAACTGTTGACTCTTTTGGTTATAAAAATCACTAAAATCGTCTTCAAATTCTCCTTTAGGCATAAGGCTAATGTTGGCATTATTCAAAAGAACTGAGGGAAGTTTCAACCTGAACATCAATGAATTTGAATCAATCCAATAACGGTCCCCTTTCCACCCTGCAACATTGACAGGATATAAAAGAATTTGTCCCATCATTTTTTGAAGATAGCTGACTTGACGCTGTTTTTTAAAAACTGAGGGTACGATCTTTTGAATCCCTACCATCAATTCTACAGGGGATTTAATTTTAGCGCCGATGTTATTTTCATCGTAAAACCAATCAGACATAAAAATATGCCGCATTAGTTTCTCAATATTATAATCTTTATAAAATAAATCCGTGAGCTCATTTAAATGAGAGGCATCAATACTCGGATTAACAAAATAGGTGTATATTTTTTTACAAATAAACTCCGCACATTGGCGTTGCTTGAGAATGATATCTATAACCTCATCACCGCCTAAATTTCCAGAGACCCCTAAAAATGTCTTGGAGTTTTCATCATGTTTGTTGGTTCTTATAATAAAATCGCCATTGGCTTTAAAATTCCAACCAGTAAAAGCCCTAGCCGCTTCCTTGATGTCATGCTCTGAATAATTCCCCAGACCTAAAGTAAAGAGTTCTAATAACTCGCGTGCAAAGTTCTCGTTGGGTTTGAGCTTTACATTGCGGTTGTTGTTGAGGTATTTCAGCATAGATGGTGTTCTTGCAACTGCTTTGACAAAGGCCCCAAAATCACCCAAAGCGTGTTTGCGCAAAGTGTTATTAAATTGAATTATATGAAATATATGATTGTCTCTACAGACAAATACATTAGCCCAAAAAAGTGTCATTTTCTCTCGAAAAATACAATCGGAGCTAGCAATTTTTTTCAACCATTCAAAGTTCAATTCCCGTACCTTTCTTTGACTCTTTTGTCTCAACTTTGTAGCCGCTTCCGCACCGTGTATATTTTTATACTTTTTGTAGGGCGTCTTTAGAAATTGATCAAATTCAGATAAATCGAGTTGAATAGGTTCAATTTTTTTTGAAATATCAAAAATTGAATTGACATTATTTTGCTTGCTCAAAAATTTGGCCGACTTCAAGGAAGAAGGTGTAATGCCAAATCCGCTGCGCCAATGTAGATGTATAAGATGTCTGTCTTTCATTAGTTAATAATCAAAAAAAAAAAGGATAAGTATACTCAAACATAAGCTTAAATTATAATAACTAAAAATGTTGATTAAAATTAATACGGATTTAAAGTAATGATGGTACCGTCCTGGCGGTATTTTAATTCGGCTACCTTTACAGATCTTAAATGCGTAATACCTTTTGATAGGGAAGAATCGTGGTAAAACAAATAGGTTTTTCCCTCGACTTCGCAAACAGAATGGTGGGAAGTCCACCCCACAACGGGGTTAAGAATTCGGCCTGTATAGATAAACGGCCCATAGGGACTATCTCCAATGGCATAACATATAAAATGGGTGTCTCCAGTGGAATATGAAAAATAATATTTCCCATTATGTTTGTGTAACCAAGCGGCTTCAAAAAAGCGGCGGTCATTATCTCCTGAAAGCAGAAGATCTCCATTTTCGTCAAGAATTTCTAATGCCTTAGGAGTTTCGCCAAATGCCAATAGATCCTCGGACATTTTAGCAACCAATGGCAACAAAGCCGGTTCGTCGTCTGCTGGAAGGAAAGCGGTAGGACTTTCAGGCTGATCGGCATTAAAAACACCTGTTCTCCAGCGTTGTAATTGACCTCCCCAAAGGCCTCCAAAATACATATAATAGGCACCGTCATCGTCTTTAAAAACAGCCGGGTCTATAGAAAAACTGCCCTCAATGGCTTTTGGCTCAGCTTTAAAGGGGCCTGTTGGAGAATCGCTGATAGCTACACCAATTCGAAAAATCCCTTCGTAATCTTTTGCTGGAAAGAAAAGATAAAATTTCCCGTCTTTTTCATTGGCATCGGGGGCCCACATTTGCTGTTTTGCCCAAGGCACATCATCTACGTGCAAGGCCACACCATTATCAACAGCTTTACTGTCTATATTGTCCATGGAAATAACATGGTAATCTTCCATCGCAAAATGACTTCCCAAATCGTCAAAAGCCTCGCCAGCGTCAATGTCATGAGATGGATATATATATATATTTCCATTGAAATAATGAGCAGAGGGATCTGCGGTGTATATATGAGTTACCAATGGGGCAGACAGTGCCTTTTTGTTTAATGCTTTAAAATCTATATGGTCTATATTATCTTCAGGCATGATTATTAATTATTTCGTCTTTGTTTTAAATCAAATTCAATTTGAGATTCCATACTTTTATTTATTTCGTAGAAAAATAAGAGGGCCACACCGATCAAAAATGGTATGGCAGGATAAACACTAACAAGAAGCTTAGTTCCCAATATAGCTTCTGAAGATTGCCCCAATTCACTGTTGGCAACATAGCCGTAAGATGAAAGAATTTGAGTTACCAGCGAACTTCCAATAGTAAGTCCTAGCTTTAGTCCAACCATCATCGCTGAAAACACAATAGCAGTAGCTCTTCGATTGTTTTTCCATTCAGAAAAATCTGCGACATCAGCAATCATTGCCCACAATAACGGAATGGTAATGCCATAGAAAAAACCGTGCAAAATTTGAGCACCAAAAATAAATGTGATTGCTGTTGGTTTAAAAAAGTAAAAAACAATGATAAAAAGGGTTGAAATAAATAAAAACCATCCAAAGACATTACGTTTTCCATACTTATCAGCTAAAGGCTTTGATAAGCCAATACCGATAATCATAAAAATAATACCACCGGCATTAAACAATCCAAATCCAGCGGAGACTGGATCGTTTCCAAAGAAATTAACACCCATATTAGATAAAAACTCTAATATTGGGCTAATAAAATGAGTTAAATTTGATGCATCTATAAAATTTTCAAAATAATACACATAGCTCCCTCCTTTCATGGCTAAAGAGATAAATGTTAAAGTTGTCAGGACCAACATTATCACCCATGGTTTATTTTTAATCAAATCCAATAAATCATCCTTCACTGTAGATTGTTGTTCTTCGGTAGGAACGACACGCTCTTTTGTCGTGAAAAAAGTAATTAATAACATAATGGTACCAATAACTGCGAGCCAAGTCATCACAATTTCTATCCCAACAGCTTTATCGCCTTCGCCAGCATAAATTATAATTGGTAGCATGAAAACTTGCACAAAAAATTGAGCAAACATCACCGCCACAAATCGATAAGAAGAAATACTATTACGTTCTTTCATATTTCCGGTTATTACTCCGCTCAATGCAGAATATGGAAGGTTACTCGAAGCGTATAATAACAATAATAAGGTGTATGTAATTACAGCATAAATCAACTTCCCTTGATAGCTGAAGTCTGGTGTGCTAAATGCTAAAACTGAGATAATTCCAAGCGGAACGGCAGTCCATAATATCCAAGGTCGAAATTTGCCCCATTTGGATTTGGTACGATCTGCAATAGCACCCACAATGGGATTAAATCCAAAAGCGGCTACAGTTCCCACAACAAACATTAATGCAGTCGCATCGTTTGCTTCAAGTCCATAAATATCGGTGTAAAAGTATGCTAAATAAGTCATTAGGGTTTGAAAGACCAAATTAGCCGCCAAATCACCTAAACTGTAACCAATCTTTTCGGTTATTGACAATTTTTCTGAAATAGATTTCATATAAATATTTTTAGTTTTGTTGATCTGTATTAACCTCTAGGACACTTTTATAGGCTGGTTTTGGATTATAATTTCTATCAAATAACAATGGGTAATTGGTACGCCCTTTAATCGGCCAATCGTTGAGCCAAGAATGTTTGTCCATTACCCCCCAAAAAGTAACTCTATTAATTTTATCACTGTGTTTGACAAAAACATTAAAAATTTCCTGATAACGCTTTGCTAATTTTTCTTGGATATTATCCGGCAATCCATTAGGGTATGGATTCATTTTTGGATCGCCTTCAAACTGTGAGAAATTTTGAGTCACCTCGGCCCCAACCATTTCCCAAGGATTGGGAAGTACAGAGATGTCAAGTTCTGTAAAAGAGACATAAACACCTGCAGCATGTACATCCAAAATAATTTGCTCTATTTCTTCAATACTTGGAGATTTTAAATCCCAATGGGCTTGTACCCCAACTCCGTTAATCTTAGTACCATTAGCTTTAAATTTTTTAACCATTTCAAGAACGGCAGCTCTCTTTTTTGGTTTGTAAAGATTGTAATCATTGTAAATTAAGTCTACATCTGGATCTACTTTCTCCGTCTTTCTAAAAACCTCCTCAATGTAATTTTTGCCCATATTTTTATAAAAAACAGACGCTCTCAAACTTCCATCCTCTTCAAAAGCTTCATTGACTACATCCCAAGCATCAATTTTACCCTTGTAGCGAGACACTAACGTATTGATGTGGTTCTCCACATGTGCTCTGGTCTCAGCACTGTTTTCAAGATTTTGCATGAAATCTGCAAGCTGATTATGCCAAACCAAAGCATGTCCCACAATGTACATGTTGTTTTTGAGACCCATTTCAACATATTTATCTGCTGCTTTAAAATTAAACTTGTTAGGACTGGGTTGAATAAACATCCATTTTAAAGAGTTCTCCGGTGAAATTGTATTGTATTCACTATTTACAATTGTAGCGGATTTTGGATCTAAACCTAAAATAGTGTTTTCGTTAATGGCCGCTCCTAAATAAAATAAATCTTTAAAATGTGTGCCTAATGACAACTTACTGGAAGATTCAGAAACAATTTTACTGGCACAACTGATAAAACAAATAAGACCACAAATAAATGTTAGAAATATTGGTTTTTTTAATTTTTTCATCTTTTTCATTTTTAAATATAGTTGTTGTCAATGCTTCAAAAACTTAAGGGTTTGGAAACTATTGGTATATGAATTTCTAATTTTTACCAAATAAATCCCTTTGCTAAGACTTGAAACGTCCAAGGTTAAGGTTTTATCTAGTGTGTTTTCTTGATTGGAGAGTTGGTAGTATTTCCCTAAAAGGTCCATAACCTCAATCTGATCATTAGCAGTGTATTTTGAAATTGTTATTTGGTTTTTAGCGGGGTTGGGGTAAACAAAGATCTGGCCATTCAGAGTGTCATTATCCCAAACTCCGGCGGTTGTGTTTATAAACTCATAGGCACCAATATCAACAACATCATCGTTGTCAATATTAGAAAAATCTACCTCAGCAGATCCTTGAGGAACCAAAGTAAAATCATCTATGTAAAAATCGCTAACAACTCCATCTCCAACATTCGGTCCTTTGACATACGCAAACATAAGATCACTTGATGGATATGTGAAATCCCCGTTCAAAAGCGTCCAATCCTGGTCATTTACAGCAGTACTGGATGTTACAGATGTATAAGTGTTTAATGTAGTATTTCTAATGGTTATTTGTGCATTTCCAGCACCGCCGCTGGCTAATTTTACCCAAACATAAAACGTATAGGTTTGCCCAACTTCCATAAGATTATCCAATGCCAATTTAGGACTGTGCCAGTTCTCGGTTCGATTGCTAACTGAAAGGCTGTAATCTCCAGATTTTGAGTTTGCCGTGGTAGAAGTCAAAGTGGGAGACCCAAATTGAGACCAGCCGCCCGTCGAATTTTCGAAACTTGAGAAGGAAATTGCATTGGGAAGTGTTGGTCTTGGGTTCCCCAAAAAATCATTTTCGGGAGTATAGCTTGGATCACCTGCATCAATGGCAAGAGAGTTTGGAGTGATTGAAAAATCAGTAGCTGAAATATCAATTGGACCGTTGACAACTGATGGCGATAAAACAAAAAGTGGGTCTTGATTAACAATATTATTTTCTGAAGTTGCTGGCAAAGCATACGACCCGTTCAAAAAGAGATTATTATTTGCGATTCTATTATTGGAGACCTGATTCAATTGAAGTGATGTAAATCCATCTCCATAGTATGAAGGTGCATCTTCTAATGGTCTAGTAACCACAATATTATTAACAACTGTTGAATTTAAAACTTTATTGGATTTTATTCCTGCAACATTCTGGCCTCTATGTGATGGATTACCCTCTGCAACTGATAGGTCTTGAATGTATTCATGAACACCATTAAAATAAAGCGTATTATTTCTAATAATTGCTGATGCAGCTAAAGAATTATCAAAATTAATCCCATTCTTACCATTGTTAACACATACATTATTTTCAAACAAAAAGGTGCCATTATAACTAGGGTCGCTTCTTGTAACATATAAACCCTGACCATCCACTATACTGTTATAATCTGCTGTTCCATAATCTGGGTTTTCATTACCTGAATTATCTGGAAGTTGAGTAACATAAAATGGGATTCTGTTCCAATTGTTATACACCAAATTACCTCTCATAACCATTTTAATATCCGTACTGTTGTCGCCATCAATTGCTATTGTTTCAGCATATACAACTGCACTTGATGCAGATGAAGTCCACCATGTTGTGTTGTAAACCTCATTGTATTCAATAGTAATATGATCGGAGTCATTAAATCGAATTCCAGACCCAGGCGTGTCATGAACAATATTATTTCGAATTATAATATGGTGATGTGCCCCATATCCACCCCAAATGCCCTTTCCAGAAAAATAACTATGATTGTAATTGGTAGTATCATCTCCATCTTCAGCGACTGTAACTTTATACGCTCTATTGTCCATAGCCATATCATAATTAATTGCCTGTGATGGCCCGATTACCTCAAAACCTTCTACAATAATGTAGTTCATATCATTAGCGATTTGAATTCCGCCTTTTCCATCAAATTGGATTATTGGGGTATGACCAGGATAATTTTTTAAAGTGATATAAGCCCCCGCTGTTCCAGACTTATTGATTGTCACAACATGTGGATTATTCATATTGATGTAGTTAGAAACATCTACAGTACCATAATTCTGGTTTCTGTAAGTGCCTTCCAAAACATATACTGTTCCACCAGCTTCAACTTCTGATATCGCTCTGTTTATAGTTTGGAAAGGAGATGTTTCTAAACCATCATTTCCATCAGAACCTGTTTCATTTGAAACATAATAATCCTGAGCATTTAAAAACGTAGATAATAGCATCACAATTAAAAAAATATGATTAAAAAAATTACTTGATT
>Ga0233402_1000533_pt1 | contig 14254 bp, 17 predicted proteins | sample 54DmetaG_FD_182705 | JGI IMG/M metagenome (GOLD analysis project Ga0233402, IMG submission 182705) | Seawater microbial communities from Monterey Bay, California, United States - 54D | ecosystem: Environmental > Aquatic > Marine > Coastal | place: USA: California | collected 2016-11-11 | reverse complement strand
ATCTCCCCCACGCTACTTTCAAACCCTTGATTTACAAGGGTTTTTTTATTTGTAATGCTTAATAATAAATTTGGAGTAAATAATATAATTGAGCTGTAAGAATTAATAAAAAAAAGTTTCAGGATACTTTTTGATCTTGAGTCCACCCAAAAATTTAAGAATTTTGATCAGCATACATCTCTAGAGATTTTTTAATCCAAGCCGCATGAATTGTTTGTGCGCGCACACGAGCAAATCCAGGTAAATCTAGTAAATCAAATGCAATTTCTTCAAAGATTGAGATATGCTCAGGACTCGTTACTCCACCCATGTTAAGTAGCAGTTCTAAATCCAATAATTGACTGTCTGGTGCAAAATAATTGTCTTTAGCTGCATTCTTGTAGTTAACAAATGAATTGATTTTGCAAAATAAGTCGTAGGTCCCAACAAACTTAGTGAGATAAGCCTCACAAAAAATCTTAATTGTAGTAAACTCTTTATCACTTAATGAATGGTTGGTATAGATACTAAACGCTTTAACTGGATTATTAATATAGGTCATTACTTGAATAATAAAATGTAAAACTATAATAGTTTGTGTAAATAATTGAAAAAAACAATAGAATTATAATATATTTCTCACTTATAATTAAATAATTTCTCAAAAAAGAATAAATATTAAATATAAATTGTTAGAATTAGAGTGTTAAGTGGATATATTTAAGAGATTACGAATTATTATAAATGAGCAAGACATTTCTATATCCAGATTTGAGAAAGAAATAGGTGTTGGCAACAATACAATTTCTACTATTCTTCGCAAGGAAAGTGGAATATCACACATTATTCTCGAAAAAATAAAAAACCGCTATCCCCAATATTCTATTTGTTGGCTTGTTGCAGGCGAACAAAATAATAGCAACTACAAGTTGATCCAACAAATTAAATTTGAAATCAATGCTCTGCTTGACAAAAAAAATGGAACTCAAAGCGGTTCTTAAGCTTTAATTTCAAAATTTAGCTTATAGTGAAATGAATCATAGCTTCAATTCAAATTAATTCTATTCGTCCTGATTATTAACTTTTAAGGTCGAGAGACAAATTAGTATTCCACCAAGAGCCAAAATTATTAAACTAATAACTATCCAAACGAAATAAGAATAAGGTAATTTTTCATTTGAATGAGAGATAAGACAGTGTATTGATGTTATAATCAATAAAACTAAATTTATAAATCCAATTAGGATTAATTTTGTTCCATTAGAATACAACAAACTTTTTATTTTTTCATAGTTCATCAAACATTATTTTTTGCAAATTCATAAAATTCTTAGTAATTTGGATTTATGTTTTTGCAATATATTATAATATAAAATTATAACATTTTAATTCAAAATAATACATTTTAATGCAAAAATATTTAAAATATTAGTTTTAGAATGATCAGTGACTACGATAGAATTCAGGATGTATTATTTTATTTGCGTAAGAAAACAAACACATTTGCAAAGGAACTTGGCTTTAGTAATGGTACCGTTTTTTACCAGATAAAAAGCGGGAGAAACGGAATATCCCCTAACTTAGCTAAAAAAATATGTGATGCATGTCCCGAAATTGATTACAAATGGCTCCTTACAGGACTGGGAGAAATGCTAAACAATATTGAAGTTGACAATAGTACAACAAATAAAATAGCCAAGGATATTGTTTGTTTAAAAAACCATATACTAGAATTGGAAATAAAAATAAAAAAATTAGAAAAAGAGCTTAAATCTTTTTATAATGCAATAGAATAATACCTTATTGAGTGTTTGTTTTTAGACAAGCTAAAAGTTCCTGAAAATTTAAAGATTCCTGGGAACCCGATTTCATATCTTTTACCGTAAATCTTTTAGAAAACATCTCTTCATCCCCTACCAAAACAACAAATGGAATATTGCGTTTGTTGGCATATGTGATTTGTTTTTTCAATTTTGAGGCTTCAGGATACAATTCAGCAATAATGCCATTTGAACGCAAAGATTGAATAGCTTTGTAGCTATATAAACTTTCATCACTACCAAAATTAGCAAACAAAACCTGAACAGCCTGATTACTGTTTTCAGGAAATAGGTTTAATTCTTCTAAAACCATAGCGATTCTATCCAAGCCAAAGCTAATTCCCACCCCACTAACTCCTTTAAGACCAAAAATACTGGTTAAGTCATCATAACGACCGCCGCCGCCAATTGAGCCCATAGCTACACCAGCTGGTGCAGAAACTTCAAAAATAGCGCCAGTATAATAGTTGAGTCCACGTGCTAAGGTCACATCTAACTTAAGAGTTGCTGTCTTCAGTCCTAAACTATTGATTGTATTTGAAATAAATTCGAGTTCTGAAATGCCTTCAGTACCAACTTCAGAAGATCCTAATATTAGTTTTAAAGCGTTCAGTTGAGAATCAAAATTACCCACCATATTAAACAAGGGCTCTAAAGTTTGTATCCCTTCAGACGGTATGCCTTTGAGAAGCATTTCTTCTTTAACCTTTTCTGCGCCAATTTTATCTAACTTATCCAATGCGACCGTAAAATCAATGAGTTTATCTTGTGCACCAATACGTTCTGCAATGGCAGCCAAAATTTTTCTATTATTAATTTTAATCGTAACACCTTCTAATTTTAGATCCGTAAAGACGGCATCATAAAGTTGAATAAATTCTACTTCTTGCCAAAGTGAGTCTGAACCTACAGCATCTGCATCGCATTGGTAAAATTCTTGAAAACGTCCTTTTTGTGGTCGATCGGCACGCCAAACGGGTTGAATTTGATAACGCTTAAAAGGAAAAGTGATGTCGTTTTGATATTGTGCAACATAGCGCGCAAAAGGCACTGTCAAATCATAACGTAATGCTTTTTCAGAAAGCGAATTTGAAAAACGTGCTAATTGTCCTTCTTCTAATGCTTTTAAATCGGCTTTTTTAACCTTATCGCCAGAATTTAAAATCTTAAAAATTAGACGGTCACCTTCATCCCCATATTTACCCAAAAGGGTTTCAGACAATTCAAAACTTGGGGTTTCTATGGGTGCAAAACCAAAGGCCTTAAAGTTTGACTTTATGGTGCTAAAGATGTATTCGCGTTGAGCAATCTGCTGCGAATTAAAATCTCTAGTTCCCTTTGCTATTCTTGGTTTTGTTGCCATTTGTTTTGATATTTAACAAATATCTAATTTTTTAAAATGCTATCCAATGAGTTGATTAAAATACTTAAACAATTCTCCTTTGGTGATCAAAGCACCTTTTTCAATCAATTCAAAAATATTTTTATTTTTTTCTCCTTCTATTTCTTTTTCAGCATCAAAAAGCTCAACCGAATCATCCATCAAATGTTCACGTAACCATGAGAATCCTTCTCTAGTTGTTAAATCTACAGATGGTGAATTTATTTTCAAACCAATCAATGCAATTGTACTTGCTTTGATTTGAAATAAATAAAGGTGTTGAGGCGCTATATTCTCTAAGTATTTAACTTTTCCTAAAACACCCTCCCAAACAAGATCGCTAAAAATATCCATTTCCTCCTCAGCAACTTTTGGCTGCTCGGCTTTTATCTTTTTCCATTCTTCTGCCGTGATGGACTGTGTAGCCAAAAAATTAATAAACTCTAGATGAAGTTCCTCAAATTGTTCTTTAGATAGTCTTCTGTATTTCATTTGAAATTTGATTAACAAAAAAGGCCTGTTGATAAAACAGACCTTTCAAATTTTAAACTTAAATTGGTTTACGCTTTTTCAGCTACAATTTCAAAAGGTAGTTCTACATGTACATCGCGATGTAAACGAACTTTGGCTTCATATTTGCCAAGGCGCTTTACATTTCCACCTGTAACAGAAATAAATTTCTTGTCTATTGCGTGGCCTGCAGTTTCTAAAGCTTGCGATACATTACTGTTGTTGACAGAGCCAAATAACTTATCTCCAGAACCTACTTTTGCTGAAATTTTCACCTCTAAAGCTTTTAAAGATTCAGCGATTTTCTGAGCATCTTCAATGATTTTCTTATCTTTAAAAGCACGTTGTTTCAAGTTTTCAGCTAGTACTTTTTTTGCTGAAGTCGTTGCCAGAATGGCCTTTCCACCAGGAATTAAAAAATTTCTACCATAACCATTTTTAACCGTTACAACATCATCCTTGAACCCTAGTCCCTCTACATCTTGTTTTAATATTAGTTCCATAATTATGATCGTTTTTATTTCAATAAATCTGCTACATACGGCATAAGGGCCAAATGTCTGGCTCTTTTTACTGCAGTGGCAACTTTTCGTTGGTATTTAAGTGATGTTCCTGTAAGGCGTCTTGGTAAAAGTTTACCTTGCTCATTGACAAATTTCAGTAGAAAATCAGGGTCTTTGTAATCTATGTATTTGATTCCTGATTTCTTAAAACGACAATATTTCTTTGCCTTGTTAGTCTCGATGTTGAGGGGTGTTAAATACCTGATTTCACCACCTTTTTTGCCTTTTGCTTGTTGTTCTATAGACATAATTACGCTTTTTCTTTAAGTTTATCTCTTCTTCTCTGTGCCCATGAAATGGCGTGCTTGTCAAGTTTGACCGTTAGGTAGCGCATGAAACGCTCGTCACGTCTAAACTCAACTTCAAGTGGACCAACAGCCTCACCAGGTGCAGTAAATTCAAACAAGTGGTAAAATCCACTTTTTTTGTTTTGGATTGGGTAGGCTAATTTTTTCAGCCCCCAATCTTCTTTTGATACCATCTTAGCTCCTTTAGAAACGAGTAAATCTTCGTATTTCTTTACTGTTTCCTTTATCTGTTCATCAGATAAAACGGGATTTAAGATGAAAACAGTTTCGTAATGATTCATATATTATAATTTTAAAATGGCTGCAAAAATAATTATTAAATATGGTTTAAACAACTTTAATCAACACCTTTTTTTATTATTTAATCTTCACCTTTTAACGATGATTATTGGTTTTTGTCGAGTTTTATATTTAAGTTTGCTGTATAAACCAATCAACAATTAACCTTTACTGCTATGAAAATTAACTGTATTGTAATTGATCCACATGCGCTTCAACGCATTAATACAATTTCAAAAATTAATAGTCATGACGCATTGCGCTTTACTAATGAATTTGGATCATGCACCGACGCTCTAAAGTTTCTCGAAGAAAATAAAACTGATCTAATTTTCCTTGAAATAGATACACCTAATCTTAATGGTTTTGAATTTTTAGACCTGATTAAAACAACAGGCAGAAAAATACCGAAAACTATAATTACCACAAAAAATACAGCCCATGCCTTTAAGTCCTACAGATACAATGTTGTGGATTTTTTGGCAAAACCTCTTAATGAAACCCTATTTCAAAATGCCATAGACAAGGTACTTGAGTCAAGCGCGCACACAAACCTCGAAAAAGATAAAGATACACAGCATATATTTATAAAAAGTAATCTAAAAAAGAGAAAAGTATACACCAAAGATATAAAGTGGATTGAAGCACTAGGAGATTACGTAAAACTAATCACTAATAGTGGAAGCTATGTCATTTTATCTACGATGAAAGCGTTTGAAAGTGAGCTGCCTTCCAACAAGTTTTTGAGAATTCATAAATCTTATATTATTAACCTCAAAAAGGTAGAACGCTACAACAGTAAGTTTGTTGAAATTGAGAATTCTCGAATTCCACTGAGTAGAAATAAAAAAACATCGCTAACAGAAGCGCTTCAAATAGCTTCATCACCAAACTAAATCAGTAATTATCTACATTTATTACCACACGTACAGGCCGAAAAAGCTTAGTGCTTAAAAAACTATTTTTCACCCGATGTATTACATCCTTAGTCTTTTGTAAAGACTGATCTTCAGGAATTTTCACTAGTATATTTTTGTGGTATAAATTTCTAATCCTAGATACAGGTGGAAATTCAGGCCCTAAAACATAAGGACCAAAAACTTGGCTAAGAGCTGTTGCTAACCAAGTTGCACCTTCATTAACCCTATTATAATCTCTGTGCTTTAATGTTATCTTGATTAAGCGAAAATAAGGCGGGTACTTATAAATACGTCTTTGATAAGTCTGCTCCTCAAACATTTTTACGTACTGGTTACTCGATACTTGTTGTAGTATATTATGGTCTGGGTTGTAGGATTGAATAATCACCTTACCTCTAGTTTTAGTGCGGCCAGCTCGTCCAGAAACTTGTTGTAAAAGCTGGTAACAGCGTTCGTGTGCTCTAAAATCTGGAAAATTTATAAGATGATCAGCATTGAGAACGCCAACCAATTTAACATCTCGAAAGTCCAAGCCTTTAGTTAGCATTTGGGTCCCCACAAGGATATCTATTTCTTTTCGTTCAAACTTTTGAATAATACGGTCATAACTGTATTTACCACGAGTTGTATCCAAATCCATTCGTGCAACTTTAGCATCAGGAAATAGAGCTAATGTTTCTTCTTGGATTTGTTCGGTACCAAAACCTTTAGTATCCAAGTCTACGCTATTACATGCACCACATTCGTTTTTAACTACAGTTCCATAGCTACAATAATGACAGCGTAGTTGATTGGCATGTTGATGGTAGGTCAAACTCACATCACAATTAGGGCATTCTGGTGTATGACCGCATGTATTACAAGAAAGAATAGGCGCATAACCCCTTCTGTTTTGAAATAAAATGATTTGTTGGCTTTCGCTAAGAGATTGTTCAATTTCAGATATAAGTCGATCACTAAAATGTCCTTTCATCCGTTTGCGCTTGTACTTGTCCTTTAAATCAACTAATTCAATATCAGGAAGAACTACATCATTATAACGCTTAGTTAAAGATACATAGCCATATTTGTTATGCTTTTTTGCATTGAAATAGCTTTCAATACTGGGCGTTGCTGAGCCTAAAATTGTCTTTGCGCCGTGCAGCTTAGCTAATACAATAGCCGCATCACGTGCGTGGTATCGAGGCGCAGGATCAAATTGTTTGTAAGACGGCTCATGTTCCTCATCAACTATTAATAGACCTAAGTTGGAGAACGGCAAAAATAAAGAAGAGCGTGCACCTATTACGACTCTTGAATTTTCAGAATTTTTCAAAACACGATTCCAAATCTCAACACGCTCGTTTGGACTAAATCTTGAGTGATAAACGTCGATTTGATCACCAAAATAATGCTTTAACCTTAATACCAATTGAGAAGTTAAAGCGATTTCAGGCACTAGAAAAAGAGCCTGTTGACCCTCTTTCAGAACTTCTTCTATCATCTTTACATAAATCTCTGTTTTTCCTGATGAAGTTACTCCATGTAAAAGGCAAGCTTCTTTATGCTCAAATACTGTTTTAATGTTTGCCAAAGCTTCAGTCTGTTCAGGACTTAGAGTGATTGATTTTTCAATTGCAAATCCATCCAATTTTAAACGATCAACCTCGATAAAGTGTTCTTCAAAAATAAATTTATCAATTAATGATTTAATTTGAGCAGAGGATGCATTACTCATTTTTTTTAAGTCTGAAACTGAAACTAACTCTGAATCTTTGCTTAACGAAAAATATGCAAGTATAATTTCCTTTAACTTCTTTGAGCGGTAAAGTTGGTTTAATAATTCTTCCAAGCCTTTCTCCCCTTTAAATTTAACATCAAGCGAAACACTGCGAAGAAGTTTGGGTTTGTATTTATGAACAAGCTCTTGATTTGTTGTGATAATGTTTGCCTCAATAAGGGGTTTAAGTACTTGGAATATTTGTTTTTTACCCAAAATAGCTTGCACCGCGTCAACCCTTAGTCTTGGTTCTTGTTCGAGTGCTTCAATAATTAAATATTGATCATCTGATAAATTACATTCATCGAACTTAGCATGAGGATGTACAGAAATAACAGACTCGCTTTGCAACAGCAAGGCATTGGGTAGTGCAGCGCTCAAAACTTCCCCTAGGGTGCACATGTAGTATTCTGAAATCCATAACCAATGGCGCAACTGAACCGAATGCACAACAGCTGTCTCATCCAAAATACTGTGGATAGATTTAACCTCGTAAGCGGTAGGAGTATTACGATGACACTTGAGTACTAAAGCAGTGTACACTTTGCTTTTACCAAAGGGGACTGCCACACGAATACCTGGTTGGATAAACTCAAATTCAGCTTGCGTGACGGCGTAGGAAAAATTTCGCTCCAATGGTAACGGTAAAATAACATCAATGTAAAAATTGTGACTTAGTTGTTGCATTTTTGTTTCAAACGTTGCAAAGATGCGTTGAGCTCAAAACCGAGCAAAAGAATAATAGCATTGAGCCAGAGATAAAAAAGCAAGATCAAAAGGCCGCCAATAGAACCATAGAGTTGATTGTAATTTGAAAAGTTTTCGATATAGAATCCAAATAAATAAGAATTCAATATTACTAAAAGTGTTGTAAATAACGCCCCTACAGAAAAAAATCGGGATTGCTTTCCGTCTTTAGTGCCAAAAAAATAAAGAACAGCAAAAGTGAAATAAATCATTACGACAAAAAATAAAAACTTTGAAGTATCAACCCAGAACAATTCACTTGAGGTTTGTCCTAAATCCAGCGAATTATAAAGTGGGTGAATCAAATATATCTCAGAAAAACCAACCCCCACAATGGTCATAATCAATAAGAAAACTAATATTATGGAAACTCCGAAAGCGTAAATATATTGGTTGAAAAAATTACGATTGAGCTGTTGATGGTAAGAGTTTTCAAAACTAGAAAAAACAGCATTTACTCCATTAGACATGAGAAACATAGAAATCAAAAAGACAGATGAAATAAGTCCTCCTCCTCTATTTTTATTGATATTCTCAAAAATATTTTGATTAAAAAACTCTGATGTGTTGGGGGGGAGAGATGTGTCTAAGAAATTTAAAAAATCAGATTGGAATCCTTCAAAGGGAATATACGGGATGAGAATAATAATAAAAAGCAAAAATGGAAAAAGAGCCATAAAAAAACTAAAGGCCACGGCACTGGCACGTATTGAAACAGCACCATTAATTAAACCCAAAACATACATCTCTAAAAGATCATAGACAGTAAGCCCTTCCAAACCTGGTAATTTTAAGGTCTTCAAGAGGCGAATAACCCAGCGAATTATGGGGATTTTATCTAATTTTTGTTCAATTGGCGCACTCATTCTACAGCCTTTAAGCTAAGGTCCATGTTGTAAACCGAATGCGTTAGGGCACCAGACGATATGTAATCGACACCACACTCTGCATAGTGACGTAAAGTAACTTCATCAATACCCCCAGAAGATTCTGTTTGACAAAGATCGCCAATTAAAGCAACAGCCTCTTTAGTTTCTTGAATGTTGAAATTATCAATTAAAATACGGTCAGCTCCACCATGCTGCAATATAGCTTTGATCTCATCTAAGTCCCTTGCTTCAACAATAATTTTTAAATCTAACTGATGGTGTTTAATATATTCGGAAGTAAGCTTTAAAGCTTCTGTTACACCACCTGCAAAATCAATGTGGTTATCTTTAAGCATAATGACATCGTATAATGCAAAACGGTGATTCACACCACCTCCAATTGTTACTGCCCATTTCTCAAGTGCTCGAATACCCGGTGTTGTTTTTCTAGTATCTAATATTTTTGTGCTTGTTCCTTTAAGCATTTGAACAAAATAATCTGTTTTTGTAGCTATTGCGCTCATTCGTTGCATGGCATTGAGAACAATTCTTTCGGCTTTAAGAATAGATTGTTGTGGTCCTTGAACTTCAAAGGCAACATCGCCGAATTTTACAGTAGTGCCATCCTGCATTAGAACGGTCATGCGCAATCTAGGATCGATGTATTTGAAAACTAGTCGTGCAAATTCCACACCAGCCAACACCCCCTTGTCCTTAACTAAAAGCTTAGCTTTACCAAATGCATTTTCAGGAATACAGGCTAATGAGCTATGGTCGCCCGGACCGACATCTTCTCGAACTGCATTAGCGATGATAATTTCTATTTCATCGCGAAAGGCCTCTTGAGTAATCATTGTAATATAGTTTATAGCTAAATTAAGAATTTGAACTATTAAATTAAAGAAAAGTCATTTAATTTATGATTAACTTTGTCCTATGAAAATTAAACTCATTTCAATTGGAAAAACAGATGAAAAAGCATTGCGTGAGTTGATTCAAAAATATGAAGCGAGGCTTAAGCACTATATTTCTTTTTCGCTAGAAGTAATTCCAGACTTGAAAAACAGAAAAAACCTCTCAAAAGATATTCAAAAAGATAAAGAGGCTGCATTAATTTTAAATAAAATATCTAGTACAGACCGATTATTTTTATTCGACGAATATGGTGTATCATACAAGTCCGTCGAATTTTCAAAATTTTTACAAAAACAAATGAATTCTGGAATCAAACAACTGGTTTTTGTCATCGGAGGGCCATATGGATTTTCCGAGGAACTGCACAAAAAAGCAGTTGGAAAGATTTCACTTTCTAAAATGACCTTTTCACATCAAATGGTACGTTTATTTGTCCTCGAGCAGATTTACAGAGGATTTACAATTCTTAAAAACGAACCCTATCACCATCAATAATTATGATTCAAATTATATTCGCTACGAACAACCAAAACAAACTTAAAGAAGTCCAAGCCCAACTACCAGACGAAATAAAACTAATTAGCTTGAAAGACATTGGATGTTATGAAGACATTCCTGAAACCCAAAATACAATTGAAGGCAATGCCATTCAAAAAGCAAACTATATCAAAATGAAGTACAATAAAGATTGTTTTGCAGATGACACTGGTTTGGAGGTTATGGCTTTAAATGGTGCTCCTGGTGTTCATTCTGCACGCTATGCTGGGCCTGAAAAAAATTCAAAAAAAAATATTGAAAAACTCCTATTGAGTTTAGATAAAACTGCAAACCGATCTGCTCAATTTAAAACAGTCATAGCACTTCATTATAAAGGAGAATTGATTCAATTTGAGGGAATATGTAAAGGAGAAATCACACGCACTGCAAAAGGATCGGGCGGATTTGGATACGATCCAATTTTTAAGCCAACGGTAAAAGATAAAACTTTTGCTGAGTTGACTCTTAAAGAAAAGAATGAAATTGGCCACAGAGGAATTGCAATAGCAAAATTAATCGCATTTTTCAACAAACACAACTAACTTAATTATTTAACGTACCTTTGCCGCAAATCCTCAGGGTGAGGATGTGTTACAAGAAGTATGGTAAAAAACTGTTCGATACGCTTCTGAGGTAACACCAAAATGCATATCGAATAGACATACGAATGAATACATTCCAACAACTGGGACTTGAAGATCATTTACTTCAAGCCATTAAAGACCTTGGTTTCGAAACTCCAAGTGAAGTTCAACAAAAAGCAATTCCAACACTTTTATCTGAAGAAAATGATTTAGTCGCCCTGGCGCAAACTGGGACGGGAAAAACAGCGGCATTTGGTTTTCCCATGCTACAAAAGATAGATGTAAACAGCAGAACAACACAAGGGTTGATTTTATCTCCTACAAGAGAATTGTGTTTGCAAATTACCAATGAGATAAAACTGTACGGAAAGTATTGTAAAGGATTGAATGTAACTGCAATTTATGGAGGGGCAAGCATAACTGAACAAGCAAAAAATGTAAAAAGAGGTGCTCAAATAATTGTAGCTACCCCTGGTCGAATGAAAGACATGATCAGTCGTAGATTGGTCGATATTTCTAAAATTGACTATGCTGTTTTAGATGAAGCGGATGAAATGCTTAATATGGGCTTTTTTGAAGATATCAAGTCTATTCTTTCGCATACCCCACAGGAAAAATCAACTTGGCTGTTTTCAGCAACAATGCCAAAAGAAGTATCGATTATTGCGAAGAAATTTATGGTAGCTCCTAACGAAATTACTGTTGGAAGTAAAAATACTGGTAGTAAAAACGTATCCCACGAATTTTATTTGGTTGGATCAAGAGATCGGTATGCTGCTCTAAAAAGACTCGCTGATGCACATCCAAATATTTTTTCTGTTATTTTTTGCCGTACCAAAAGGGATACCCAAAAAGTTGCAGAGAAGTTAATTGAGGATGGATACAGCGCAGGGGCACTTCACGGAGATTTAAGTCAAAATCAAAGAGACATAGTAATGAAGTCCTTCAGAAATAAACAAATTCAAATGCTTGTCGCTACGGACGTTGCTGCTCGAGGAATAGATGTTGATGATATTACACATGTGATAAATTACCAATTGCCCGACGAAATTGAAACCTATACACACAGAAGTGGCCGTACGGGTCGCGCCGGAAAGACTGGTGTATCTATGGTAATTATCACCAAAAGTGAACAACGTAAAATCAAAACAATTGAAAAAATAATCCAAAAAGGATTTGTCAAAAAAGACATTCCAGATGGAATGGAAATTTGTGAAGTTCAACTTAAAGCTTTAGCGCATAAAATTCACGACACAGAAATCAACCATGAAATTGACCCCTATTTAGAGGAAATTAATTTATTGTTTGAGGAAAGTAGTAAAGAAGAATTGATTAAAAAGTTTTTTTCCGTAGAATTCACTCGATTCTTCAATTATTATAAGAAAGCAAAAAACTTAAACTCACCGAGTGGGAAGGATTCGTTTTTAGAAAAAAACCAAGATGATCAATCAGCTCGATTCTTTATAAATATCGGGAAAAAAGACGGTTACGATTGGATGAGCATGAAAGATTTTTTGCGAGATGCTCTTCAACTTGGTCAAGACGATGTATTTAAAGTTGACGTAAAAGACAGTTTTTCTTTTTTCAATACGGAAACAGTCAATATGCCTAAAGTCTTGGAGTTTTTCTCAGATTTCAAACAAAATGGTCGTTACATAAATGTTGAAATTACGGAGAAAAAAGAACGGCGTGGAAACCGTCGTTTTGGAAACCAAAAAGGGGGCCGATCTAGAAGAAAAGATAGTTTTAGATCTGATGGAAACGGTCGACGCAAAGAACGTGGTCGAGACAATGGAGGTCGCTCACCACGAAGATCATCTGATTTTAAACCGCAAGGCAATAGCTCCTCTCGCCCTAGAAGAAACCGTAGGAAATAATCAATTTGTTAATTTTAAAACAAAACAGGGTCTGCTATTTGCTATGTATATTGAGTTTATTACTTTTATGATGAAATTTTCTTATGAAGCATAACTTGATTATTTTATTCATTTTAACCACATTTCAATTTGGGTTTGGTCAGGATGGTTCTACGGTCAAAGGGAAAATTGTAAATGGAGCTGATGAGGAACCCATGGAAAACGTCAATATAGTAAACCTCAATCAAGTTTACGGGACCACTACCAATATAAAAGGCGAATTTGAAATACGCGCAAAAGTAAATGACACCCTCCATCTCTCATTTTTGGGGTTCAAATCCATTAAAGTGAGAGTTACCAACGATTGGGTCAACTTTGGAAATGAAACTACCATAGAACTTACTGAGTTGGCATTAACCCTCGAAGAAGTAGTGGTGAACAAATTAAAACTTACAGGATATCTAGAAGTAGATATAAAGCAAGTTCCAATACAAAAAAATATTCGTTACAGCATTTCTGGTCTAAATACGGGCTATGAGTCTAGCCCTAGGTCCCCGTCTATGGTAACTAAAGTGTTAGGGGCAATTTTCAACCCTGCTGATTTCCTTTATAATATATTTGGCAAAAAACCGAGAGAGATGAAAAAATTGCGGAAGATGAAAAAACAGGACGAAATTCGTAGTATTTTAGCTTCTCGCTTTGACCGTGAAATGCTTACTGCTCTTCTACAAGTTGATAAAGTTGATTTGGATCTATTGATTAGTGAATGTAATTATTCAGATGACTTCATAAAAACGGCCAATGACCTTCAAATCCTTGATGCCATAAGCGAATGCTATGAGGAATACAAAATCCTAAGCCGCGATCGTTAAAGATTTTATTTTATAATTTTGACTTAATAAAAATTTTATATATTTGAGTTGTTAATGCTTGCCCCCAATCATGAACAAAAACCAAACACTTCACACTTATGTGATTTGACTTTTTTATTTTTTTGTGGCTAGTATTGATGATTTATTAACTGTAAATTAAAATATATGGAAATTATTAGCACAATTATTATTGGAGCAATCGCGGGATGGCTTGGAAGTACAATTTTTAGAGGAAGCAGTCTTGGTCTCTTCGGCAATATCGTCGTTGGAATTATTGGTAGCTTCGTAGGTGGATGGTCTTTGGAAAAACTAGGAATCAGTCTTGGTTCTGGCTGGATAGGAGCAGTATTGACTG
>Ga0233402_1000521_pt1 | contig 14522 bp, 22 predicted proteins | sample 54DmetaG_FD_182705 | JGI IMG/M metagenome (GOLD analysis project Ga0233402, IMG submission 182705) | Seawater microbial communities from Monterey Bay, California, United States - 54D | ecosystem: Environmental > Aquatic > Marine > Coastal | place: USA: California | collected 2016-11-11 | reverse complement strand
GACGTTAAGTACCTGAACCCCGCTCAAAGAAAAGAGTTGGACAAGGCAGCAAAGGCAGCAGTCAAGGCAGACCGAGAGGCGAAGAAAGCAGCACCAAAGAAGGTCACTAAAACTTCTAAGGGCAAGGTACACACTGGTTCCGGCGACCCTGCTGACCGCAACTTGATCATGCAACTTCGCAAGGCACAAGACGCTTTGTCGCCAGAAAAATTCGACATCCTTGTTTCTCCTACTGGGAAGACTGTCAATTTGCCAAAGAGTCAGATCGATGCCCTTTTGAAGAAGCACGACGGTCTCGGAAAACCTGTTGATAAGCGAAAGTTTAAGATCATGTTAACCAAGGCACTTCGAGCAAAGGCGAAGTAATGTTTGGTCTTGAACGATATTTCCTTATCGGAACCATAGTCGCCTCCCTAGTTGGAGGCGCATATGTCTATGTCTCTTGGCAATCTTCAGAAATACAAACACTGACGAAGGACAACGTTCGCCTAACTGAAGTTGCTGAAAGAAACGCAAGCGCAGTACGTTCCATGAAGGTGCAAGTAGCAAAGCAGCGTGCCGAAAATAAAGAACTTGAAGCAGCACTAAATAAGTCTGAGGAAACGCGAGAAGAGATGCTAAGGATCTTTCGCGACCATGACCTGACAAACCTTGCTACACAAAAACCTGGGTTGATAGAAAAGAGAATAAACGATGGAACCCGTAAAGCATTTGACGATTTGGAGTCTATTACTTCTAACTAGTGGTTGCTCCACACCAGTCGTCAAGCAAACAGAGTACGTACAGCAAGTTATCGAGCAGAAAGAGAGACCAAGAAACGTCCAAATGAACGACGTCAATTGGTATGTTGTAACGCCGGAGAATCTAGAAGAGTTTCTAGAAGACTTTAAGAAGAAAACTGGCGACGTAGTGTTTTTGGCAATCTCCGTACCACACTACGAAAACATGTCGTTGAACCTCTCTGAACTGCGACGATATATTGAGCAGCAACAAAGTATTATTTTGTATTATGAAAATAGTATAAATAACCCTGACACTATTAATAAAGACTCCGAGGAGTAGGTAAAAATGGACATTAAAGAGATCGAAGGAATTTGGGCAGCATTCCAAGAAGTGCAAGAGAAGAAACTCTCTGCAAAGCAAAAGAAGCACTTTGACAAAGACAACGATGGCGACATCGATGGCGAAGACATGGCTGCTCTGAACAAGAAAGAAGAGACCGAATGCCCTAAGTGTAAGGGCAAGGGTTGCGACCACTGTGACGGCAAGGGCGTGCACGAAGAAGCACCTGCTGACCCAGTTAAGAAAGCACCTGCGCGAAAAGGCGACAAGGCAAATGCCGATAAGACCGAACTCCAAGCACAGCGTGCTTGTGAAGAAGCAGATTGGTTAGCAGACCTCGCACTACAACTCGACGAGTTGAACAAGGCAGACCACACTAAAGGTGCAACTTCTCCTGAAGGAATCGCCGACAAAGAATCTCCGAAGTCTAAAGAATTTATGGACATGCATAAGAAGTCTAACAAAGAAATCGAAGATAAGGAAGAGCAAGGACATAAAGACGTGGTCAAGGCAGGACAGGCAACTAAACCTGCACCAGCGCGTGGGTCATCTGACCAACTCGCCAATGGCGACAAGGCAGTAGTTAAACCTGTAAAAGAAGCATACAGGATCTATACTGAGTCGGTTCGTCAAATTGAAGAGTCCAACCTTGGTCACCTCGCTGCAAAGCACTTCCAGCACTACGGTAACTCAAACTCAGAGTCAGGTCACCGTAATCCAGAGCGAGCATCACAAGCAGCTGCTCAGACCCTGAACCGAATCAAATCTGTTCATGGTGCTTCCGCTGCTGCTGCTGTAAAGCAACACTCTGCTGATGCCGATAACCATGATAACGGTACGGTGTCAAGTGGTAAGAAGGGTTTTCACAGCGATTTTGTCAAGAAGCATCTTGGTGGATCTGGTAGTGAAGAGCACAAAGCATATAAGTCTCACATGGACAAGATGGGTTACACGAAAAAGAACCTTGGTATGAAAACTCACCACGAGTAAAATCGTTAAATAAACGTAAAGGGAAATTGTTATGGAATTAGTAGTGTTAATCGTATTGTTGATCGTTGGCATCGTAGGTGTCGCTTGGTTCAACAAACCTAAAACTGAATTGACTGCGCCACCTCAAGAAGTGGACACCAAGGTACCACCAAAGGGCGTTCCTTCTGACGAATTGATAGTGTTGAAAGAAAAGACTTTGAACAGAATGACCAAAGCGCAGATCTCAGAAGAACTAGAAAAGTTAGGCGTTGAACACGCTCCAGGTAAGACCAAGGCGAGTTTGATCCAGAAATACTTGGATAAGGTTAAACACTAATCTAAGAGAACCTCTATATACTTTGACAGTATTGAGGTTTTTATGATTACTAACATAACCGAAGAAACCTTCCTCATCTATGCAGCGAAGAACTACCATACTCCGCGCTGCATAGATGCAGAAGAATTTTATGAAGAATTGAATCGCTTTAAGTATATCAAGCGATTATTAAACAGGTACAACAGAGGCGGCGAACTCTGTGAAAGGTTGATCCTCAACCACATTACCATACTGCTCAACGTATTTGGTAATGAGTCGGCAATATTGATGCTGATGTTCAAGGTTGGACCAGAAAACCTCCATATAATCAAACCGTTTCTCCAATACCTCAAAGCAATTAGGGAAGGCGACCTCGAAACTATCGAGGAAGACCCATGGGTTGTCGCTAAACTGGGAAATATTTGATGGGCATTCTTTCTAAAACTGGCGACCTCGTCTACACACTACGTTTCTTGCGTCTACTGACGACCAAGTTCGAGGACACCACTGCCTTCAAACTCGGTCTCATCGACAAAGATGGCAAGAAACTCAAGAGTCCAGACACCTCAGAAGAGCGAGGTGCATACAACACTTTTCACCGACTCGTCTTCAACCTCAAGAAATTACTAGCGAAAGTCCCTGGAGGCAAATCCTCTCTCGCCTCCTATGCATCCGCTCTCTACCTTGTAAAAGAGAACCTAAACCTATCGGACAGGTCTATCGAGAAGATTGCAGAGGAGTGTGCTCTTGACCCTCTCGGGTGTATCAACGAAGGGAGCGAGTGGTTTCGTGCAAAGGACGGGGCACTTTCGTCCGGAATGTACGTTCTCGCTAACACGAAGATGGTAAACTCCACTTGCGAAGAGATATGCAAGACCGGAGACAAGATTCGAATCGCAGAAGACTGCTACCCTGTAGGCAACGTCCTCGGTTCCGATATTTTCGAAGCAACTCACGTGCGGACTAACCAGAAGATCTATGTCACTTCGGGAGAATTGCGGCGATGATTGGTTTCTCACAATACCTCCAAGAAGCATTCGACAAACCCTACAGGTACACTGGCGGTGCTGGAGGAGCGAGAAGCACCAGCATCAAGTACAAATTCTATACTACAGAAAAGGATGAGATAGAAGTCGTCTTTGAAAAACTCGAATGGTCTGACGACGAGTATACTTGGATAGTCGCATTCAATAGAGATGGCAGCGACGGTGTAACAGGTGGAGGCGATGCTATGCGAATCTTTGCAACTGTTATAGAAATCCTCAAAGATTTTATAAAGAAATATAATCCTCCTGTTGTTGGGTTCTCTGCATTTAAGTCCGTAGATGACCTCTCGAACAATCAAGGAAGCAAGAAAGGATCCCGTGAGAAGTTGTACCTACGAATGGTTAAGAAGTTTGCGCCCAAGTTAGGGTACACTTTCAGTTCACGTACTGATTCCAAAATGACCGACTTCGAGTTGGTAAGGAAATAAAGGAATGAAAAAGTTTAAAGCGTTTCAAGAAGAAATGACTACAACGGCTGACGCAGGGATCCCACAAGACACCAAGAACATGGGACCAAAGAAGAAGCGTGCACCTATCACCCGACGATATATTGAGATTATGGGGAAACTTCGTCGTATAGAAAAATAATCATATTCCACAATTCATCCTGACCTATATAACTCTACCCCCTGAAAATATTACATGACAAAAGGATGTACACGTGGCAAAAGAATCATATCTCGGCATCGAGATCGACCTCTCCCGCGACGAACTGTTTGACAAACTTGGTATGGCACGACTCGAAGAGTCGTATATGCGAGAAGATGAAACATCTCCTCAACAAAGGTTTGCGTTCGTCTCCAAAACCTTCTCCTCTAACCCAGAGCACGCACAGCGTCTCTACGACTATTCTTCAAAGCACTGGTTGTCTTACTCTACACCGATCCTCGCGTATGGTCGCACAGGAAAGGGTATGCCAATTTCCTGCTTCCTCAACTTCATCGAAGACACCGCTGAGGGTCTAGTAAACAATCTATCCGAAACTAACTGGTTGTCCATGATGGGCGGCGGTGTTGGCATCGGTTTCGGAATTCGCTCTTCGGATGAGAAGTCCACTGGCGTAATTCCTCACCTCAAAACATATGACGCTTCTTCGTTGGCATATCGCCAAGGCAAGACCCGTCGTGGTTCATACGCAGCATACCTCGATATCTCTCACCCAGACGTGACAGAGTTTCTCGAGATGCGCAAACCGACAGGTGATCCAAACCGTCGTTGCTTGAACCTACACCACGGTATCAACATCTCTGACCGTTTCATGGAATTGGTCGAGCGCAGCATGAAAGACTCCGACGCCGACGATGGTTGGAACCTAATCGACCCAACTTCCGGCGAAGTCCGCGATACAGTATCAGCAAAGGCACTGTGGCAGAAGATTCTTGAACTGCGTATGGAAACCGGCGAACCATACATCCACTTCATCGACACATCAAACCGTGCGATGCCACAGTTCCAAAAAGACTTGGGTCTACGCATCCACCAGTCAAACTTGTGTTCAGAAATTATCTTACCAACCAACGAAGAACGCACCGCTGTTTGTTGCCTGTCTTCAGTAAACCTTGAGCACTATGATGCTTGGTCAAAGAACGACATGTTCCTGCGTGATATGGCAGAGATGCTAGACAACGTGTTACAATTCTTCATCGACAACGCGCCTGATTCAGTATCACGTGCCAAGTTCTCTGCCTCGCGCGAGCGTTCGATCGGGATAGGTGCCCTTGGGTTCCACGCATACCTTCAGAAGAAAAACTTACCATTTGAATGCGCGATGGCAAAGGTCACAAACAACCGCGTGTTCTCTCTGATAGAAAGGAAACTCAACGATGCCAACCTTGAACTCGGGAAAGAAAGAGGTGAAGCACCTGATGCAGCAGGTACAGGACGAAGATTTAGTCACACTATGGCTGTCGCTCCTAACGCTTCTAGCAGTATCATTATGGGAAACACTTCGCCGAGTATCGAACCATATCGCGCGAATGCCTATCGTCAGGACACTCTTTCGGGAGCGCACCTGAATAAAAACAAGTATCTCGATACCCTAATTAAGAGTAAGGTCGAATCGGGTGAAACCAAACAAGACTACGATGAGATCTGGTCAAGCATCATTGCTAATGATGGTTCTGCCCAACATCTTCGTTTCTTGACACAAGAAGAAAAGGACGTCTTCAAAACTTCGATGGAAATTGACCAACGCTGGGTCATAGAACACGCAGCAGACCGTCAAGCGAATATTGATCAAGCACAATCGCTCAATTTATTCTTCCGTCCAGATGTTAATATAGTTTATCTCCACGCTGTGCATTTCTTGGCGTGGAAGCGTGGACTGAAGACGCTCTACTATTGCAGGTCAGAAAAACTTGGAAAAGCAGACCGTGTCTCGAAGCGCATTGAGCGAGAAGTGATCAAAGGCATTGATATGTCTGCGATCGTAAACGATGAAGAATGTATTGCCTGCGAGGGATGAGTTAAAACAATATTATGTCAGGATACATTCACGACAAGGTTCTGAGTGAAGAAGAACTGAAAGAAGCAAGAGACTTGGCAGCAAGTCTCGAGTTCTTTCCAGTATTTCAAATGTACAACTTGTTTGACTTGGAAAGGGCAGATATGAAGGATGACCTCCTTCAATACTCCTTTGCTCGCAAACTTCTTCAATACTCAAGGCGTTCAAACATAATAGGGTTTTACTTTCTAAGGTACATTCCTGGATCATTCACTCGAATGCATCGGGACAACAATACTGACCTTACGATTGTAACTCTATTGGACGACCAAGACCTTGTAGGCGGTCACTCTATAGTACAAGAAACCTACAAACAAAAAGCAAGACCAGCAAATCAAAGATGCAACCGAAGTGATGGGGAAGAGGAATCCCCACCGTATGAACGAGACATTATCATGGACGTACTTCCAATGGAAAGAGGAGATAGTCTCGTTTATGGACCAGAGCAGATGCATGGAGTGTCGAAGGTCTATGAGGGAAGTCGGTTGGTGTTGATCAGTTGGTTCAACGATAAGGGATCCAAATGAAACTAAAGATTACAGACGAAAGAGAATATTTCAAACCGTTTTCATACCCATGGGCATATGAGGCGTGGTTGAAGCACGAGCAATCGCACTGGTTGCACACCGAAGTACCGATGGCAGAAGACGTCAAGGACTGGCAGCGTAAACTGTCAAATGAAGAGAAAGGTTTCCTAACCAACATCTTCCGCTTCTTCACACAAGGCGACATCGATGTCGCTGGCGGTTACGTTAATAACTACCTACCGAACTTCAAGCAACCTGAAGTACGTATGATGTTGATGGGATTCTCCGCGAGAGAGGCGCTGCACGTTGCTGCTTACTCGCATTTGATTGAGACCTTGGGTATGCCCGAGTCAACATACAACGAGTTCCTCGAGTACGAGGCGATGCGAGAGAAGCACAACTACATCAACGAAATGTCTATGCAGAAGGACACGAAGTCAGACGTAGCGACTAACATTGCTGCGTTCTCCGCGTTCACTGAAGGCATGCAGTTATTCTCTTCTTTCATCATGCTCCTGAACTTCCCGCGCCACGGTAAGATGAAGGGCATGGGTCAGATCGTAACTTGGTCCATCGTTGACGAAACTATGCACGCTGAGTCAATGATCAAGTTGTTCCGCACCTACGTGGAAGAGAACATCGAGATCTGGAATGACGAACTCAAAGAGAAGATCTACGCTATCGCCGAGAAGATGGTTGAACTGGAAGATAAGTTCATCGACCTCGCCTTTGCTATGGGTCCAATGGAAGACCTCAGCGCCAATGACGTTAAGATGTATATCCGTTATATCGCAGACCGTCGACTCATCTCCCTCGGCATGAAGGGCATCTTCAAAGTTAAGAAGAATCCTCTACTTTGGGTCGAAGAGATGATCAACGCACCGACGCACACAAACTTCTTCGAGAACCGCGCAACAGACTACGCACGTGGTGCATTGTCTGGCGACTGGAAGGAAGTCTGGGGTACAGCAACGGCATAACATGAACCTCAAAGACTACAATCGTCGTCCTGCCCAACGATCCGTTTACCACCAAGAAATGCCGGAAGATTGGGTAGGGCGTCTGCCTAGCGCAGAGGATATTTGGATTGGAGGTCACCAAGCAGACCGTAAAGGTTGGGTGTCAGAAAGAAAGATGCAAAAGGATGGTTCCGGTAACGGAGTCATGCGGCATTTTCGGTGGCACCTATCCAGTAATTTCCCGCCAGTCCTTCAGGAGATGATGGACCACCACGATTGCGAAGATATCTCAATGTTCATAGGACATTGCGATGGATATAACGGCACACTTAGTTGGCACTTCGACGACTACCATGTCTGGGCGTTTAATATCGAAGGTGTGACTGAGTGGCAGTGGTTTTGTTGTAGGTCTGGTAAAATCGAAAAGCAGGTTTTAGAACCTGGATATATATTAACAATGCCTCTGGGTGTGACGCACAGAGTAGAAATGCTTTCGGAGCACAGAACATCTATTAGCATAATAACAAGGTATGGTGTCCCTCCTATGCATACACCAAAGGACAAGTAATATGGACGAGCACTATGACATACACTGCTCGGTTTGCGAAACTCACAGCGAAGTAATCGTAGACGGAAACGTAGGTATTGAACCCGAGTTCTGTCCTATGTGCGGGTCACCAGTAGAACCAGAATGAATTGGACATACGAGGGCGAGGTATTCGACCCAACATATAAAGAACTCGAGGAATGGGTTGGGTTCGTTTACGTTATAACCGAGAAAAACACCGACATGAAATATGTCGGCAAGAAGTTCTTTCATAGAAAAAAGACACTACCAATAACAAAGACGAGGAAGCGCAGGAAACACACCCGCGTGGAGTCTGACTGGAAAACATACTTCGGTAGTTCTGTCAAAGTCCAACAATTACTGGAAGAGCACGGCGCAGAAGCTTTCGACAGAGAAATCATTCGTCTGTGTAAGACCAAGGGCGACTGCGCATATTACGAGACAAAGGAACAGTTCGATAGAGAAGTTCTGATACAACCGGATTACTATAACGGGATAATTAACTGTAGAATCAACAGATCCCACCTCTCGAGAAATAAGATTTCTTAGAGTACGTACATTAGTCGATCTGAAGATCAAAATGTTCCTATATAAAATAGACTATGAGGATTGATTTACATGATAACTGAAATTCAACAAGGCAAGAAGTCAAGGTTGGAATTACACGAAATGCTCGAAAACATCGACAAGGCAGATCCTGGCCAGCGAGTAGAGTTGATCCGCGGATACGCGGAATTATACAACTCTTTTGTCGACTATATCCGTTGCGTGTTTGATTCAAGAGTGAATTTTCTTCTCCCAGAAGGGCGACCCCCTTTTACTCCCGCTGACGCGGAGAAAGTTCCATCTTCTTGGCACAAACAGCACATAAAACTTCAATACTTTGTCAAAGGTCTCAAAGCAGACCACATTCTCCCTATGAGAAGGGAGTCTATGTTCATTGGCATGCTAGAATCTGTACACCCCTCCGACGCCGAGATCTTGGTAGCAATGGTTGCCAAGAAAAGCACAGTCGCAGGTTTGTCAGTAGAAACTGTGAAGGAGGCATTGCCTCGTATTATACCATGATCACTTAATTAAATAATCCGACACTTAGGAGTCGCCTATGGTAACAACAAATCAAATAGAAAGGTTACGGAAGGATAGCGCAGAGTTAGGACATTATGTCCATAAACTTAATAAGAAAGGTAAAAAAGAACTTGCGCATAAAGTGGAGAAGAAGAGAAAGTATCTAGACGACTTTATCTCTGATCTCCAAGACACCGTGTCGGTGACTAACTAAGGAGGTGATCAAATCTCGTGCCTCGTCCGCAATGGGCGAGGTATCGTTACCTCTTTAAAAATATTTCAAATAACTGTTGTCTTCTCGATGGAGTTCTGTATAATAAAGAACATCGTCTGCGGGAATGTGCACTCTACCCTCCTGTAACCCCTTCGACACCCTCTACTCAGAGACGTACTATAGTCTACTTATAGATAATGTACAAACTTTTCTATTCGGATATTGTTATGCCAACCTATGATCTCAGAAACACAGAAACTGGAGAAGAGAAAGAAGTTATCTGCTCCTACAATTCAATGAAAGAAATGACAGACTCTGGTTCTTGGGAACAAGTACATAAGTCTGCTTCTACTATTGTCACACACGTTGGTGGAACCCTCAAACAAACAAGTGAGGGATGGAAAGACGTACTGAGACAAACTAAAAGATACTCTGGTCGCGACAACACAATTAGGGTTTGACATGACACAAACAAGACGTCAGAAACAAGAAACAACTAGAAAGATACGAATAGACGATCTCCTTACATTCGACCCATTAACAGAGAACCAACTCTATGCAAGAGATGCATGGAAGGACGGTGACCATCTTGTGTTGAATGGATCTGCAGGCACAGGTAAGACGTTTACTGCCCTGTATATGGCATTACAAGATGTTCTCGACAAGAGTACTCCTTGGGATAGGATTCATCTAATTCGTTCTGTTGTGCCTACTCGAGAAGTTGGTTTCCTTCCAGGGACAGCAGAAGAAAAACTCCTACCTTTCATTACGCCTTACATTTCTATTTGTGATGACTTGTTTGACACTAACGGCGCATATGCTCAATTGGTAGAGCAGAAGATGATCGAGTTTCATTCTACTTCGTTTATCCGAGGAACCACCTTCGATAATGCGATTATTATTGTAGACGAAATGCAAAACCTAACCTTCCACGAACTCGACTCTGTTGTTACTCGACTTGGTTTGGACTCAAGAATTATATTTGCCGGAGACTACTACCAAACAGACTTTGTCAAAGCAGGAGACAAGAAAGGAATTCTTGATTTCATTAAAATTATTGAAGTGATGAAGAACTTTTCAGTGGTAGAGTTTGGATGGCAAGACATTGTCCGAAGTGACTTCGTGAGAGACTACATAATGACGAAAGAAATGTTCCTGAGAGAGAAGTGATGATCTGTACGACGCTAAACTTTCCAAAACTTATACACCAACTTGAACAAGATGAAGGTTGCATGTATGAGATCTACCTTGACCATCTTGGTAACCCTACATTCGGAATCGGGCACCTCATAGACGACGACGAACCTGAGTACTGGCAAGAGGTCGGTACTCCTGTTGGACGAGCACGTGTGCATGAAGCATTTGAGGCAGACGTTCAAGAAGCAATGAGGCAATGCGCAAAACTTTACAAGGCATATGACTGGGACGAATTCCCAGGAGAAGTCAAGAGTATTCTCATAAACATGATGTTTAATCTTGGGTACGGAAACTTGCAGAAGTTCCGGAAGATGAACTCTGCCCTCAATATGCATAACTGGGAAGGAGCAGCGGTTGAAGGTCGTGATTCTCTTTGGTATACGCAAGTCCCTAATAGAGCAGAGCGATTAATGTCCCGAATGGAGTTAGTTGGTGAGTGATAAAGAAAGGTTTGTGGGAGACTTTGATCGCAACGAAGTCGAAATTGACCTCAGCAAATTCATGGATCTTCTCAAAGAGAACTCAGATCTGAAAGACCAAATTCGTGACCTACAATCAGAAGCGTCAGGAAACCCATGGGCGAAGTGGGTACACTTTGCGGAAACCATCGACGCATGGCGTATCTTCCCGAGAGCGTTCATCACAGTTTATATATTCTTGTTGTACTACACTACTATGTGGTTCATGGCACTTGAATCGCCCACCCTTGAGCAGTCAGGTTTGATCTCTGTTGTCGTCGGAGCAGGCGCTGCATGGTTTGGACTATATACTAGAAGTAAGGGTGACGGAGACAAATAGATGAAGTACCTCGGCGTAGCAGGTCTGGGACTGCATGATGCAGGCATGTGCGTTGTCACGGACAAAGGCGATATAGAATATGCTTCGCTTTCTGAACGATACACTCGCGTTAAGCATGACGACAGAATCCCACCTGATATGTGGAAAATGTCTGGTTGGTATGACAATCCTTCTGACTTTCAACTGGTCGGTAATGATGATTGGAACCTGAGGGATTATTTCCGAAAGGGCAGCATCAAAAATGCGATGGAAGGCGACCCTCGTGCTTTCGGCGAAAACGAAAAGTTGATGCACCGCAAGCACCCTTCAACCTTCCCCTTACACCACGGTGGTCTGGTAACAGAACACCACGCGTCTCACGCAGCAGCAGCACTCATGACTCGCCCGAAGGATTGGGACAGAGAAGACTGCGTTTGTGTTGTCATAGACGGCATCGGCGAGTTTCGTTCTGCTGCCATCTACAATTCTAATCTTGAACTCGTCTGGGAAATGACTTTCCCGAAATCAATCGGTTACTTGTATGCTCACTTCACTGACAAGTGCGGACTGGGGTTGCATAGCAACAACGATGAATATGTCGTTATGGGGTTGTCCAGTTACGGCACTCCAACTCATTGGCAAGAAGTATATGAGATGTTTTTGAACATTGAAGAATGGGATCTGGCAAACGTAAAAGAAAAGACCTCCGGTATCAGTAAGTGGCAGGACATCTATCAATACAAACTACACCATCTCGATAGTATGGTGGAATATCTACAAACACATTGCGCCACTGTAGAAGACCAAGCAGCGTCCTTGCAACGTATGACGACAGAAGTTATTCTTGATATCATGAAACAAGCGCGCAAATACGGAAAGAAACTTTGCTACAGTGGAGGCGTTGCCCAAAACATCGTCTCGAACTCAAAGGTTGCTGAGTTGTTTGATGATATGTGGGTTGACCTCAATCCAGGTGATGGTGGAGCAAGTCTCGGTGCAGCAGGGTTCCAGTTATTTCAAGATACTGGAATCGACCGCCTAAACTGGGAACACCCATTCCTTGGACATAATATTGAAGGCACTCTTGACCCCGAGCGAGTGGTCGACTACTTGATGCACAGAAAGGTCTGTGGTGTCGCCAACGGAAGGGCAGAATTCAGTTATCGTGCGTATGGTAATCGATCTCTCATCGCAGACGTTCGCTTCGATGTCAAGGATACCGTCAACACGATCAAGCAGCGCCAAAAGTTTCGTCCATTTGCACCTGCAATCCTAGAAGAACACGCATCGGATTACTTCTCTGGCGCGATGAACCAGTGGATGCAATATTGCGCAACTGCAAAACATGAATACTCTTCCGTGACCCACGTTGACGGGACGGGCAGGGTGCAGATAGTACCAAAAGACTGCAAGTCTATCTTCCGTCAGATAATTGAGTGCTACTATCAGCGCACTGGCGTCCCAATGTTACTCAACACATCTCTGAATATTCGCGGCAAACCTATGGTCAACACAACGGATGACGCTTTTGCTTTCGAGAAAGAATACGGCGTCAAAGTATTCACTTCATGAGTGGGTATCTTGGTGCCGCTGGGTTCTTTACCCACGATGCAAATATTGCCTTGCTCGATGCCAACGGAAACATCGAAGGTTGCTACGAGTCCGAGCGTTTCTGTAAAGAGAAACATGCGAGCAAGTTTCGTCCAGAAGAATTTTATGCATTCTTCGACCCAAGTAGAAAAATAGTCTACAACGAAGATTGGGGTAAGAGATTCAAACACGGCGTCGGGTTGTATGATGCTCTCCGGTCTTGGGACCCTGACGCATTCGACCAGAATGCATTCACTTACCAACAATTCCCCACCCGCTGGGCAAAGACTTGTTCCGGTCACCCATTCGCGCATGCCTCCGCTGCATTTATGACCAGACCCGAGTCTTTCGCAAAGGAAGACTGCGTCATCGTAACTTGCGATGGAGTCGGCGAAACTCAAACGATGACAATAATGGATGCAGACCTGAATATTCTGCATGACACAATTACTCCCAAATCTGTGGGATACCTTTATGCTGCGTTTACTGTCATGTGCGGGATCGATGGGTTGAGATATAATAACGATGAATACGTTATCATGGGACTGTCCAGTTACGGTAAACCGACACATTGGGAGTTTGTTGTAGAACGCTTCGAAATGATTCACGAAACCGAAACCATGTTGTTCGCAAGTTTGTTCCAAGCGACTCACAAGAAGTTCTATTGGACGCACATAGTAAAACCACTACTTGAGATGACTACGTGCGTCGAAGACGCTGCTGCTTCTCTCCAAAGAGGAGTCGAGGAGATACTTCTGGAGTGGGCGACCACCGCAAGAAAATACGGAAGCAAACTATGCTACAGCGGTGGGGTCGCGCAGAACATTCTAGCAAACACTCGGATTGCAGAACTGTTTGACGACATTTGGGTAGACGTGAATCCAGGTGATGGGGGTTCTGCTCTCGGTGCTGCTGCTTGGGCGTATCGTGTCGATACGGGTAAAGATAGGATTAACTGGCAACACCCTTTCCTTGGTAATGAGATAGAAGGTGAGTTGGATCCAGAGAAAGTTGTTGCACATATCTTGAAGCATAAGGTTTGCGGTATTGCAAATGGCAGGGCAGAATATAGTCCTCGTGCATATGGCAACCGTTCCCTGATCGCAGATGTAAGGTATGATGTTAAGGACACTGTCAACGAAATTAAACAAAGGCAGAAGTACCGTCCGTTCGCACCCGCCATCTTAGAAGAACATGCGCATGAATACTTCGAAGGTAAGATGAATCCATGGATGCAATTCGTCGCAACTGCCAAACATCCGTATAGTTCAGTCACCCATGTGGACGGTACAGCACGAGTTCAACTTGTACCGAAGGATTGTAAGTCTGTGTTCCGTCAGGTGATTGAATGTTATTACGAGAAGACGGGAGTTCCGATGCTCCTTAATACTTCTTTGAATATTAGGGGCATGCCCATGGTGAACGACGAAATAGACGCTCAAAAGTTTGAAGAGAAGTATGGCGTCAAAGTATTCACATCGTGATTCTCATGATCGCCATAACAGGCGAAGAGAAGTCTGACTACTATTCTTCGATCTGCTCTGCTGAATGGGCAAAGTACGGTTACTCGGTTGAGCGATTCGAAGCAACCACACCCGACACCCTTGGTGACCAACTCAACTTTGCTGATAAGAAGTTCAGCGGCAACCCTTTCACGCCCACCGAGAAGGCAATCTGGTATAGTCATTTCCGAGCGTGGCAATATGTGCTCCGTAATGGTCCAGCA
>Ga0233402_1000513_pt1 | contig 14669 bp, 21 predicted proteins | sample 54DmetaG_FD_182705 | JGI IMG/M metagenome (GOLD analysis project Ga0233402, IMG submission 182705) | Seawater microbial communities from Monterey Bay, California, United States - 54D | ecosystem: Environmental > Aquatic > Marine > Coastal | place: USA: California | collected 2016-11-11 | reverse complement strand
ATTTAGCCTTCAAACTTGCCGCTTGCTTTGTATTTACTTTGGCGCTTACTAACTTAGATATGTCAAGACCCTTATACATAAGGTACTCCATTGCTAATATGGATTCTTGATCTAGTTTTTCTCTATCTATAAGTCGTTGGCTTCTTCCTTTGTTATCAACTGGTGTTGCCATCCAACTATAAAATCTTTTTTTGTCACTCTCAGGAATTGTAAAGTCTCTTAGTCTACCCTTATTAATGATAGATCCAATCTGACCCCAAGTCTCTTGAGTCTGTCTTGCAGTTTCTTGAGCTTGCTCTTGCTGTTGTTTTACTAAACTTTCTTTTTCTTTGACTTGATGTGCTGCTAATTTCTTAACTGCTCTTTCTGAGTTCTTAAGTAAAAGTCCAGCGTCTTCATAATCTTGAATAGCTTCTGAAATTTCCTCTGCCTCAAATCCCTGCATTTGCATAAAGCTTTCTACTACTTTACGCTGCATTCCTTTGTCGTCTTTGTTCAATTGCAGCTTTCCGAAATCTATTTCTTTTGCTGCTACTTTAAAGAACTTATCTGGATCTCCACCAGACACTCTGTAATTTAAATATTCCTGAATATCAGGAAATGATTGAAACACAGATTGAAATTGCTCTTCTGCAATTTTTTCTGCCATAGCCTTTGTTAAATTAGCTATGCCATCGTAGTCATCTGCAAACTCTCCTTCAATATCATATCCCATTCTTTCTTTTAATGTAGATATAATAGTTGCTTCTTCTTCTTCTGTTTCAGTCTCTGATTCTAATGCATCTGCAGCTTCTTGCAAATCATCATTAGGAGCTTCTGCTTCTGTGTCATCCTCTTGAATTTCTTCTGAGGTTTCTTCTGTAGTTTCTTCAACTGTTTCATCAGTTGTGGGAGTTTCAGTTTCTACGGCTTCTGGTGTTTCCGGTGTTTCTTCTGTAGATTCTGCTGCTGGTGTTGGCTGATCATCTAAGAGTGCGCTAACACTAATCTTGGATAAATCTAAATTGTCTTCTTTACTCATGTCAAAAATAATTAAATTATACTAAATTTCTATACATAAAGATCTATAAGCACGATGTGTTTATATAGGGTCTTTTTATGTTTGTTTCTTACTTAATGCCTTCTTCTGAAGGTCTAATTTCTTGTTTTCAAGGCGTTCTTTTGATTGCATTTCTCTTTCTTTCTGTGAAAGTTTCTCTCTTTCGATTCTAACTTTCTCAAGATCTACTGCATCATTAATGCCATTGTTATTCATATCCTGGTCTACAGTCTTCGCTGCTATCTCAAGTTCTTTAACTTCGATTTTGTTATCTCTGTCTAATTGATTTTGAGTAGCTTCAAAGTCTTGAGCTGCTTGCGCGGCTGCTGCCTGAGCTTCAAGTTGTTGCGATTGCATTTGTTGAGCCTGTTGTTGTTGAGCTTGTTGTATTGCTTTTTCAGCAGCATCAACCTCATTAAGCTTTTCTTTAATTTGTGCAAAGTTGCTAGAGTCTAATATCTCTGCAATTGTACCAGGTTGTGATCCATTTTGAGCAAATGATAATGTAAGCTGTTTAAGCTGTTGTATTTTATCATTCTCAATAGAGTTGTTTTTAACAAACACTCCGTATTCTGCTTCTTGGAATAACTCAGCATCTATATCTAGTATAGCCTCTCTGTAGTCTCCGGTAATGTATTGTGTTTTCTTACCGTCTTTCCAAGCAACTTTGGATGTATCAAGAAGTCCATTAAACTCTCTTTCTACATATTTATCGAAACGTCTAAACAATTCTTCTGTCATTACCGAGCTTTGGAAGACTGCTCTCTCTGTGGCTCCAATACCATCAGAAGCTTGTACTTGTCCTTTTCTCTGTCTAGAGATTCCTACAAGTTCTTCCCACTCTTGTTTAACAGACTGAAGCAACTGGAACTGAGCGGCTATGTATTGCCCTAAACTCATATCCAATACTTGGAATTGATTAAACGTAACAGCTTCCCCTCTTTTACCTTCTGCTGTGGAATCTATAAATGCATACCCCATAGCATCAGCATAGTACATAAACTTCTCTTCGTCCCAACCATGTCTTTTAGGAATGGTGTTCATTTCCATTAACATGATCTTGTCTTTGTTTTTAGCAATGGACAGCTCTAGTCTATAGTGGAAGATATTATATAGGATTTGGTAGGGTAACCCCATCGAAACGATTGATATTTGATCTGAATGTCGATTAGAGTAGATACGACCGTTATAAGGGAGTTTACAAACGGACAAGTTTGACATTTCGTTTCTTTGTACTTGATGAGGTCGAATATTAACGAAGATATCTCCATCTATTCTATACCCTTCCCAAACCTGATTAACCCAATAATATTCTACAGATTCTTGTGCGTCAGAATCTACTTTGTATTTTTCATCTACAATCATTTGCTGCTCTTGTCCTACCTCATCGTAATAAGTTAAGATACCAATTCTAGCAAATGATTTCCATACTACATGTAGTACTTCTGCAAACCTTTCTGTATCCATAGATCTAGAATCACGATTAAACGGTGATAATATACCATTCATCGTTTTACCACTAGGGTTTTCTAGTCTATCTATTTCATCTGGTTTTAGTACATCATAAAAAGAATCAACAATAGCATTTACACTCATCAGCTTTCTTCTGATTGCCCAATCCCCATCTTCAATAAATTGAATGTCTGGAGATTTTTCGTAATCAAGATCAAGCGGAGATACTATTTCGTATTCTACTTCATTCATACAAATATCTTTATATGAATAGACTTCACCAGATACTAACCAATCAAAGAATCCCGTCTGTAAATGATCAGGTAGTTCTAGTTTATCTATCATATAGTCCAGGGCTTCTTGTCCCATAATAGCTCTTGCATCTTTGTAGTTAGTAAGAATTTCTTCTTTTAACTCTTCTAGTGGCATTTGCTCTTGTGAAGGTTCCCCGGTATTCATACCCATTTCGTTAAGTTCATTAATAAACTTTTGCTCTAGGTATTTTTTAAGTTCTTGTTGTAATAGTTTTTGTTGGTTATCCTTCATGTCTGAGTTACGGATAACAACTTGATGCGCAAAAGGACGTTTAGATTTTTCTCCTAATAATAAATCTACAACAGGTTTAATAATGTTATAGCTTCTTAGTTTAGCAGGAAATCCTTTTACTTTATGTTTTTCGGAATTGTAGGGATTGATTACATAGTTGTAATCCGCTTCTACTAAATTTCCGTTATATGCGTCGTAGTATTTATGCAATGCAGCTTTATGCTGACTAGAAAAAGAACTTCTGTCAATAAAAGCTTCTATTGTATTTTTCCCCCACTCTTTAGTCTTTCGACTACGAGGAATTTTTTGTTTTGGGATTCTACTCATATCTTTACAAAACTACGTAAAAAATCTCCGATTAAAAAAAGAATCTTCTGTTTGATCCATTTCTGCCTCGAACTCTTTATTATAGAGATCTTTCATGTGAAACATACCAACTAATAGAGACGACACACGGTCAAAATTCCCTTTAGTATTGTATTTAATTAATTCATCTATTAATGCAATATCATAGATATAATGCAAGTTTAGCTTTCTTTCTCCGTTTTCTTGCTGTCCTCTTGGTGTTTTTAACCAATCACGCAAATATATTTCTGCCTGGTTCTTTCTTTGCTTTGATCCCATAGATGTACCATAGGCTCTATTCAATTTTCGTATTCTAACACCTGATGTTTTATCAAACAACTCTGCCTCTGGTAATAGGTAATGCAGAAGTTTCTTTCGTTTTGCATACGGTATAACTTCTCCTCGATCATTCTCAAATCCTATGCGTGCATTGTAATATTGTGCTAATAGAAACAAATTATAATTATACTCATCCTGTGATTCTGGTCTTCCTACATATGAGGCTACAATCATATCATCAGGCTTTGACATATTGTTAATTCGTTTCATAACATATGCAGAACCAAGTGATGCACCAAACCCATCTGATCCATAGGGGTCATGAACAATAAAATATAAATCATCTGGTATTGCTTCTTGTTTGTAAGCCGGCGATTGATATACAACTACAGCTCCTGTAGAATCATCTGTTTTATTTAATGGAAACTTTTCTATCGGGCGCACGCGCGGGTCAGGTCTAAACTCTATACCTTCGGGCGCTTCTACTAACACTCCAGCTACAGCCATTTGTTTATGCAATCCAGTTCTCATTAACTGGTTACGCCAATCAACTAACGATGCTCCAGGAAACATATTACCTCTTTGTTGTAAGAATGCTTCTTTAGGCATCCAAGGATATTCCGTAATATATTTATCTAATGTAGAGGCATCTTTAGCTTCTCTTTTAAGCTGATCTCTTTTTGCTTCTTCTTCTTGTTTTGCTTGTTTAGATAAAGAGTTACCGTCTTTATCCATATATCCAATTTTATTCTGATAGGATGGAAAAAAGAAACCACAATTACTTCCTTGTGCTCCTTCATCCCAGATATTATCAAATGGATATAGATCATAAGCTTCAGGATTATAAAACATAGATTCAAAATCTATTGTACCACCATCCATATCACCACCTGTTCCAAACAATACAATCTGACCAGTAACTACACCACCATCTTCCACACAGGGACGTGTTGCAAGATAAGATGCTTTTAAGTTATCAAAAGCTCCACACTCTTCAAAGATTACAAGACTTGCATCTTTTCCCCTTGCAGCATCTGGATTATCTTTAAATGTAATTGCCTCTACCTCAGACTTATAGCCCTTTTCTACAGGTTGTTTGTTAATGTATTCAAGATAGCTAGCACGTTTATGATTAATCTTATCTACACCCTGTCTTCTTTTTTGCCATCCTGTATGCTCATTTAAAAAGTTCATGTAGTCTGTAACCATGGTCATAATACCTTTTGGATACAAATACTTTTTATCATGCGCACATAGTAGCGTGTAAGAATTCTTTGTTGTGTTGTATATGTTAGCGGCGATTGCAGCATTCTTGTATGAGAAACCTTTACGCCTAGCTTTAGCAACTATAAGATGCTTGCCTTCGGCAGCGGCTTTTTCCATAGCGTGGAAATACTCAAAGTCACCATCCCAGAATCCAGGAAAAGAAACCGTCTTAAAACCACCTGCTTTTTTACCTTCTACAGCTTCAGTTAGTTTTATTTGACAAAAATTCATGTAAAAATAATGATGTCCTGTGATACGTACATCTCCAACTGTATATCCTTCTCGGCATCTTCTTAGTTGTTCGTACCAGTACTCATAGTAAGGCGCACTACCTGGAGGGTCTCCGCAGTATAGTCCGTATTTTAGAAATTTTAATCCTTCTCTTCTAAACTCATTTGTGTTTACAAACATTTTAATCTTTTGTAATTTTTCTTTTTTCTTGTGTATAATCCTTTCGATCCATAGTATGCTTACCGTCTTTTACTGTAGATATGACTAAATAAAAACTTTCACCATGTTCGTATTGGTAGTGACAATATTCTTTTAAACCTTTTAGATCTGATTCTCTTTCAATAGTACCGCTGAAGTTTTTGCCTTCATTGTCAGGATACATAAAATGCGCAGCTCCGTAAGGAACGTGTTCCGGCTCTGGAACTTTAGGCATTTCTTTATAAATAATAGTAGTTGCTCCACATGCAGGGCAAAACTTTTCTAGTAATACATTGCCCTCATTAACCTCTGTTATGTTGAGGTAGCTCTGCTCACATTTACATAGTTGATCTGAATTTGCAGTTAATTGAATATTTTCTTTCATTGTTTTATATTAATCTTCGAATAAACCTTTTGTTCCTCCTCCTCGGATCTTAGATTCATTAGCCTCTTCTTTTTTAACCTTTTCTTCTAGAGAGTTAATAGTGTCAATTGCTTTTGGCAGTTGTTCTGATACTTCCAAAAGTCTTTTTACATCTCGCATTATACTTCCAACATCTTTATCTTCATCTCCATCTACAGTATCTAAAGCTATTTGTATTTGCTCGTTTAAAGCGTTTATAACTTTTGATGAAGTTAGTAAACCTTCTTTAATTGCTTTTAATGCTGATATTGTAGGTGTTCGCTGCAAGTTATTGTACTTGTCCATCCCTCGTTTAACATCATCTGTGATAGCGGTATCAATCTTGAGGTCTTCAAGGAGTCTTCTTTTTCGCTCTGCTTCTGGGTATATTGAATAGGGCGATCTGTAGTCGCACATAAAATATATGAAGGAGAGATACTTAAATGCGGTTCTTTTTTTTCTGTCTTTGTCATTTACTATTATTTTTTTGAACTCAGGTATGATTCTAGCCTCAGTCTCTATTACTACTTGGAAATTTTCTTCTCTGAAAAGTTTCATGATTTAAATTTTTAACTCTATTTGGATTACAATGGAATAAACCAAAGTAAGGAAGTCTTATACCTTCGAATTCACCTTTACCCATTCGGTACGCTACATACTCGAACTGTGATTCAATGATGGACTTCAACTCTTTAGTTGTTCCTCCCATTTCATCTTTAATTTCTTTTATCAGTTTTTCTTTGATCTTATTCTGTGCCATTACCTAGAATTATTATTCTTATGGAATTTATGTGAAAACTGTTTTTTCTTCTTTCTTGACAATGCGTATTCGATTTCTTGTTCTAGCTGCACATCGTTCAAATAAGAAAAATCTTCTTTAACTGATCTTTTTTTTGATTTGTTGCGTCCCACTATTCCTTGTATTTAATATAGTATCTGATCATCCATTCGTCAGTATAGTCAGGAACCGCGTAAATATCGTAGTCAAAATCAATACCAAGTTTAGTAAGCTCCACCTCCTGAATTTCGATGAACGTGAAGACTGCTTCCAGCGAATTAACCGCGACTTCAATAAAATACTCATTACTCTGCATGTATTTGGAATTCAAAACTTAAAAGATAACTTACTAGAGTTGTGTCTTCTTCAGGAACTCTAAATACCAGTGGATGAAAAGAATACTTTCTAGTTTCTTTATCATACAGTAGTACATTTTTATCTTTTAATGCTTTGATTGCATTATTCAATACTGCTCTACTCCACCCCAGTTCTGAGGCAGCCTTTATACGATTGTCTTTTGTACATGGATTGTTTTTATCTATGCTAGATAAAACATATACGACATCTAATTCAGTCTTTGTTAATTTGAGTAATCCGTTAATTGCTGATAGGTAATCTCTTCGGATTCTCTTTTTAGTTGTTGGAATTTGTATCTTCATTGTACTTGATTACTTTTTCTATTTTTCTTGATAGCCTTTTAGCCATCAATTGTCTAACATTCTTTAAGAGAAGAATGATACATTGGTTTTCTGCACTGAAGTTCTTTTTTTGCAAAGTATAAAAACGATCAATAAGTATATTAATTACTTCTTCATTCGTAGTCCCTTCTTGAAATGTACCTGCTAGCTTCTCCGTAAACTTTATAGTTTGGAATCGTTCGTTATCTGAAAAGTCAGTAACTTGATATTCGACTCCTGGTTTAATTATTTTCATTGATTTCTTTTTTTGCCTTAATAATCGTGATGTATTGTTACAAATATATCAAGAAATCATATAAAACGAAAGAATCTTTTATGAACACGTGTATAATAGGGAGTTTTTGTTATAAAATAATAGAATCTATCGTAGTTATTAACAATTAGTCTTTATTTATTAACTTGAAAAGTGATAACACAAGTGATAACAAATTTATTATAAAATGTAGGTTTATAATCAGCGTTAGGTAGTTCAGCTGGTTAGAATGCCTGCCTGTCACGCAGGAGGTCGCGGGTTCGAATCCCGTCCATCCCGCCAATTTAAGCTGTTTTTATTTGTGTTACTCTAAAAGTGATAACACAGATGAGAACAAATTTCAAACTTCCTAAAGTTAGGAACTATAAAAGATCCTTTATAGAAATAGCATACATAGGTTCGCCAAAACGAGAACGAGTGTACAATGGCTCTATCATAGGTTTGCATATTTATCCTAACAGACAAAAAGGAACAGAAAGGCTTAGACAACTAGAAATACTTCGGAATGAACTTACTACATGTATGATGAAAGGCTGGAAACCATCTGATGGTAAATATGAACGTGTACAAGATAACGTACTTATTTCCGTACTTAATTCTGTACTTCTTAGAATAAAACAATCCTACGGCAGACAGCATATAGACTCTCTAAACCTGACGTTAGGAAGGTTTAAAAAATTTCTTACTTCTAAACAGATGACTGTGAGCGCTTTGACTCTTGATCATATTAGATCTTTCCTGGATACCTTTGATTCACCCTCAAAATATAATCGTAACCGAAAACATTTGTCTATTCTTCTGAATAAAGCTAACATCCACTTGATTACTCCCAAAAGTATTCCTAAACTAAAAGAACGTAAAGAAATCCCTACTCCATTTACTGAAGATGAGTTAATTACACTTCTGGATTGGCTTAAGATAGAAGATTACGAATTATATCTATGTGTAAAGATTATGTACTTTACTTTACTAAGACCTCACCAAGAGATAAGAAAACTTAAAATTCTTTACATAACACAAACGCACATATCTGTGCCCAAAGGATTTACTAAGAATGGTAAAGGACGTAAGATCCCTATAAACAAAGAACTTGCAGATGAACTGCTCAGTTTTACATACAATGTACCCGGCACACTAAACCTTTGGTCGCAAATGCCTAAACACTATGATAGAAACTATTTTTTACAGAAATGGAAAAGACTAAAACCTATAATGCTAGAAAAGAACATTGTTAAAGACAATCAGAAACTCTATAGTGTAAGACACTCTGCTGCTGTAGCTCTATATAACAAAACCCAGAACTTGCAACTAGTCTCTACAGTTATGGATCACTCTAGCATTAGAATAACTATGGATTATTTAAAAACACTTAATGTGCACATGGATAATCTAAAGATAGAAGATATGCCTACTCTTTAAGTTCGGATAATTCTAAAACCTTGTCTACTAAACTACCTGGTGTTTGTTTCATAATAGAAACCCAAAACTCTGAATCTAATTCGTAAATAATTTTACTCATTTCTACCCAAGCTCTTTCTGTAGCCTCTTTAGTCTTTAGATCTAGTGGTGTACCAGTTCCTAAATTAGCCCAATTAGTTGCATTACGCTCTAATACTTTGTCAATTGCTTTTCTAATCTTTTTGTTTGTTTGGTAGGGTGTTTGGTTTACTCCTGCTTTTCTCATGATTTAAATTTTAACAAATCCTCTCGAACGAGGTTTTCTATTAGCTGAATTCTTTCTTTGTTTTCGTTTTTAGAATAGTACAAAGGATTAACTATGTATGTACCGCGTTTATCTCCGCGAATAAGTAAGTTCTTTTTTACCAATGCATGAAATGCACGTTTGATTGTTGCGTCCTGGTAGACTGTTTCGAAACCACTTACTTTGTAAATGATGTCTTTGAAGTTGTCTCTAACTTTAGCATTAGAAAAAACTATATTATTAGAATCCATTCTCTCGCACAAGTAATCAATCAAATCACGAGGACATGCAGCTAGACCAGCTAGTGCATACATGCTACCGTGGTATCGTCTTGTACTTCTGCAGGGAATACTTTTGTATTTGTAAATAGGAACGGTGATTCCGTCCTTATGCTTTATACCTGTCATGTACTTTATTTTGTAATTCTTCATCTACTCTATTATGACTAAACCTTTCAGTTCACCGGAGCTAGAATATATTACTTCTATGTCAACATGCTCCTTTGCTTCCTTTTGTTCAAATACTACTTTTATGTAACCCCCTGCTCCACCTATTTCAAGTAGTGACCAGTCATTCATTTACCAAAAATAATAAAAATAATCCTTGCACAATATAATTTCGTTTCTTATATTCAGATTTGTTGATAAGTTAGGTACACCTCAGTCACCTTTAAGGTACATCTCAGTCATCTATAAAACACCATAACTTACTATTCCATAGCGCATTAGCCTATTTTCTATTCCTATTATATAGACTCTTATGTGTCTTTATCTAAATTATAATTACTAGTTTACTGTTGTTTAAATAAAATATTCTTCTGTATATTGCACAACTCAGTTGAGAATCTGATTAATTTTCTACACTTCAAACACACCCTTTGTTGGATCAGGCAAACTAAGACTCCCATGAAAAGCAGTATCACCTTTGAATCTTTCGGTAGACCTCAGATATTATACTTACATGGTAGCACACAGTTTAAATAGTTAAAGATTCAGGAAGAGGTCTACATAGTAAGCCCTATAGTTAAACGGATATAACAAAACTCTTCTAAAGTTTAGTTCCAGGTTCGATTCCTGGTGGGGCTACAAAATTCTAAAAAAATTTTCCATATCTAAAATTGTGAATGCATATACCACCTAATGTAAACTCCCCCTCCTAAATATGGCGGAGGAATGGTCCCCGCTGAAACTAATATCACTTGAATTATGGAAAATGTATTAATTATTGCTAATGTTACTGACATTCGTCAGGACAAGAACGGAAACGATTATTTCTTAGTAGCTACATCTGGTTACTTCGACAAAGATGACACTTATGTTATGGGTAGATCACTCTTCTTAAGAGATGTGGATAACCACGGTAAGTTCAAAGTTGGCGGGAAGATCGTTGCTGAGTAGATTATGGGGAGCCTTCGGGTTCCCTTTTTATAATAGAACGTGAATGGTTAAACATTACGCAATAGTATTGCAGTGTGGGTCCATGAATCCACCACGTTCTACTGTCCTGTACTTATTAAACAACAACCTACTGTACAACTCACACAACCTACTGTAATCTCCAACAAACAACTTGGGTTATGTGTGTGTTTACAACAACCAGGCACATACAATACATTTCGACCCTATTTAACAGCACAACACAGTTCTGACTATTAATTATATAGACATTATTCTGTTCTGTCCTTAAATAGCACCATACAATACATTACAATAATCACCCTTTAATTTACAATTACATGAAGTTATTTGCATCAATCTTACAAAGATATGGTGAGGATACAGTTCTAGGATGGACTGCTATACTTGTTATGTCTAGTCTATCAGGTATCCTAATAGTGATACTTAATTTGTTTAACCTTTAATACTTTCATCACATGAATAAACCAACATCATTAAAATACAAGCATCACATCTTATTAGATACAGGTGTAGTGTGTGTTCACTACCACGACAGTAGTGAAATCAAAGTGTATAGTGACTATCGTAAGTTTGCTATAGATCATCCTCAACCCGCTTATCAGCACTCACAGTTCTGGACTAAAGTCAAAGCTTATCTACATAGCATAGGCATAACAAAGTCAACAGTATAACATGGACTATGAAGCAGCAGCAGTTGAAGCTCTACGAAAAAAAGTAGAAGAGCTCAAGAATGAGAACGAACTGTTACTTAAGACTAACACAAGACTTAAGCAAGCAATCGACAAACTCAAGAACACTACAATAACATCGTCTAACCTTAACATTTAATATTATGATAGATATCATGAATTTTATACAACTCTTCGCAGTTGCACTGTATTGTGCCTGCGTTGCAGGATTTACTGTAGTATGGTCTATTGCCATGTACAGAGTAGTTAATAAACTCATCAAGTATGGGTTTAATACAATAGCAAAACAACCGTCCTAATAACGGATCAAGTGATGACCAACAATCAAGAGAGTAGATTAGGCTGCTCTCTTTCTTTTTAAATCAATTTTTAAATCAATAAATAACATGTTTACAAACCTTTCAGAAGACACCATTCTTCAGAGCATAGAGACAGGACGTTTCAGTGTTTTAAAATTGGAATCAGATCAGAGATACAATGATTTAATCAAAGTGTATCCTAAGTCATGGCACTCGCAAATTAAGCAAGCATTTAGAATGCAATGCAATGACATGATCAATGAACTAATCACATATTCAGTCAACTTTAAGACATCATTTAACCTGTCTAAAAGTGAAAGAATATTTGGTTAATATGTAAAATTAGTATAACTTGTAACTGTCTAACGGCAGATACTTTGGTTTATGGTTCTGCCTAAGTTATTAGGACCGCAATTATAATACAATAAATTATCAATTATGGTACGAGTACAATCAATTTCAGAAGTTTATCAAGACACAAACGGAAAGAACTTCAAAGTAGTAACATTAGAATCACCTGGTTTCAGAGAAGTAGCTGATCCATTAACAGGTGAAATTGTTTATGCATTAGCTGCACCTAAAGTCACAAAGAAATGTGTATGGGAAGCATCTTATTTAGATGAGACCAAGCACTACCTTTATGACGCGACCAATGGTCAAGCGGTTTACGGTACAATTGTAACAGCTCAAACAGATGAGTATACAATTACTGGAAGCGACGGTGTAGAGAGAACAGTTAACACTTACACTGGTTTCGTAGAAGGAACTAATGAGGATGCTAACTTCGAGTCTCTTATTTCAGCAATGCTTAGATCTGCTGGACGTGAAACTCCAGAAAATGCTATTCCAAAGCAAGAGATTGCTAAGGAACACATTGCTGCAAATAAAGCAGGAGAACAAATAGACATGGTTAATCAAATCGATGAGCTAGCTAAAGTTTCTGTAGAAGAAGCAGCTGGTGATATTGAAGACCAGTTTTAATTAATCTTTAAGGGGAATGGTGACTAATCGTTGCTGTTCTCCTTATTTTATTTAACACCACAGCATTATGAATGAATTATTTGACTACTGTGTAGAATTCCTACACTGGCTTAAGCCATACTTTGGTATGAGCTACCAAGAAATCAACATCTGGATATTTGTTATTATCGAGCCTATCATTTTCATCATGATGTGCTGGTACATAATAAAACTAAGAAGAATCAATAAGAGTCTACGCTTGAATGTAAAAATATTTGAGTCAAGACTACAATTAACTCAATTTAATAAAGATCAATAGATATGTCTGAACTATTTATAACAAACGTCAAGCGGTCAGGTAGACCAAGAACAAATTTTTCAAGAGGACCAATAACTAAAGCAGAAATCAATTTTGCTTACAAGTTTGTTGATACTATGGTAAAAGAAAAATCACGCTTTAGTGTATTAGAACTACAAAGCGCAATGTATGCCGTTACCGGTAAGATTAGAAGCACATCAACTATTTGTAGAATAGTAAATGAGCTACTCAACGATCCTAACGTAGGATACAAACCTAATTGGTTTATAAGACAAGCAACTAAAGTGTACAACTTAATAAAATAGCTATGAATTATTTGATAAGCAACAACCCTCAACAAGAAGTGTATCCAGGATTAGTCTCTACTACACTTGACGATGCTATACCTCATCTAAGACAGCAAGACATTGTAGGTTTCGATACAGAAACTACAGGTCTGAGGTTCGATAGTGAAGAGTTGTTGCTTGTTCAAATATCGTCTAAGGATCACAACTATTTAATTGACGCACAAACTGTTGACATTACACCAATCAAAGGGCTGTTCGAGTCTAGACGTGTAATTAAAATAGCACACAACGTCAAGTTTGACTACAAGTTCTTAAGACAAGCAGGTATTACATGTCAGAATACATATGATACTATGCTTGTAGAACAAGTCATTAATTGTGGGAAGACATCTCTTAAGAATTCGTTACAAGCGCTCTTAGAGAGGTATTTAGACATATTTATGGATAAGAACACACGTTCTTCATTTATTGGACACAAAGGCAAGTTTAGTAAAGCACAGTTATTTTATGGTATCGAGGATACTGCTAATCTAATCAAGCTTAGAGAACTACAACTACAGACTGTTGATGACTTAGAACTTAATGAAGTTATTCAACTGGAGAATGAGGCAGCATTAGCCTTTGCAGACATTGAATTCAACGGTATACATTTAGATAAAGACAAGTGGGAAGAGAACTACAAGAGTGTTAAGATAGATCTTGACAACGCTGTAGAAGAACTTGATATGTATATTGAAGATGATCCATTGTTCGTAAAGCATAAGCTACCTTATTTACAGATGGATATGTTTACACCGGTTGAAGAGCTACGTAAAACAGATATACTATGGTCTTCACCATCACAAGTGTTGAAGTTATTCCAAACTGTAGTGCCTTTGTTAGAGAGTGTTAATGGTAAATTATTGCTAATGCATACGGATGATCATCCTATCATTAGTAAGTATATTAAATATAAAGAAAAAGCAAAGCTTTACAACGCCTATGGTCCTGACTTCTATAAGTATTTACATAACGATGGACGAATCCACACTAACTTCAAACAGATACTTAATACAGGTCGAGTTAGTTCGTCTAAACCTAACATGCAACAGATACCTGCCTCCAACTCGTATAGAAATGCGTTTACAACTGGACACAACATGTGGGTGTTTGTATCATCCGATTTTGCTTCGCAAGAACTATGTATCATTGCCTATGGATCACAAGATCCTGTCTGGCTCGATGCACTCAAAGAAGGAAAAGACCTTCACTCCATATGTGCTGACTTAATATTTGGTCAGGTGTGGCGTGATGCAGAGGGTGATGACAAGGAACGTAAAAGACTACGTACAGCTGTGAAAGCTATTAACTTTGGTCTTGCTTACGGTATGTCAGAGTTTAAACTTGCTGATACTCTGCAGATAACAACCGAAGAGGCTAAGGAAATGATAGACAAATACTTTACAGTGTTTCCATCTATCAAGAAGTTTCTTACCACACTGGGTAACTTTGGTAAAGACAATGGTTA
>Ga0233402_1000504_pt1 | contig 14868 bp, 14 predicted proteins | sample 54DmetaG_FD_182705 | JGI IMG/M metagenome (GOLD analysis project Ga0233402, IMG submission 182705) | Seawater microbial communities from Monterey Bay, California, United States - 54D | ecosystem: Environmental > Aquatic > Marine > Coastal | place: USA: California | collected 2016-11-11 | reverse complement strand
TAAAAGGCCAGCAAAATCGACCAAATCATTTGCTTGGCAGTGCCTTTCATAAAGATCAAAAATTTTAGCGCTTTGCTTGACAAAAAAATTATAACCCGCATCAATATCTTGTGGCTTGATCCCCTCGTCTTTTTGCTGATTGATAAACCATTGAACTTTTCTGATAGGAAACTTACTTTCATCTATTGTATTTTCCTTCATCAAACGCTTAATAATCCTGTACTGATCCTGAGCATCAAGAATTTGAAAGGTGGGTGATAGATTTGCATCAATTGCATGGTTTCTTATGAGTCGATGTGCAAGAGAATGAAAAGTTCCGACCCACATTCTACCTATTGGCTGATATAAAAGTTCAGTCAGCCGCTCTTTCATTTCATTTGCAGCCTTGTTGGTAAAGGTGACTGCAAGAATGTCATCAGTATGGTGATTCTTTTCAGAGACTAGGTATTGAATCCTATGAGTCAAAACACGTGTCTTTCCGCTGCCTGCCCCGGCAAGAATTAAAGCATTGATGTCTTCGGACAAGGTGACGGATTGACGCTGCTTTTCATTGAGTCCATCTGCTATTGGCGGTGAAATCATTGTGTAGTCATCTCATTGAGTGGTGAGATATATTTATTAAGATCTTCCACAGTGATCTCTCCCATAAAGGTTTGCAATAGTTCACCTTCAGGACTGTAAATTATGGTTGTAGGCATGCCGACAATCTCTCCAAATTTATTGAACTCAGTGTCATTAATATGACTATATAGAATGATTGGATAGTTGATAGAAAAACGCTCAACGAATTCATTAATTACTTCAATATTAACGGGCTCAAAATCCAAACCCAGAATTTCTACATGCCCAGAGTTTTCTTTATAGAATTCTACAAATGCTGGTATCTCTTTCAAACAAGGGGTGCACCACGAAGCCCAGAAATTAATGACCAAATACTTACCCTTCGTATTTTTTTCTGTAAAGATATTTCCTTTGATATCTCTCAGTTCAAAGGTAAGCTCTGGGACAGATTCATACCAGGGCATTAGCTTCTTCACAGAGTCCATTACTTCACCAAAACTAAGCGCTTGGCTTGTATGAAAAGGAGCAATCAGGAAGAGTATAATAAGATATTTTTTCATGAATAATTACTATGAGTGCTAAGATTTATCACAATGCCCGCTGCTCAAAATCAAGAGCAACTGTTGCTATTTTAGAACAAAATGATGTGGACTTTGAGGTTGTTAATTATCTTGTTAACCCACCGAGTGAATCAGAACTTAAGTCGTTAATAAATGACCTTAATATTGGAGCTAGAGACCTGCTTCGTAAAGGAGAAGCTAAATATAAAGAGCTCGGTCTTTCGGATAAGTCATTAAGTGAAGACCACCTTGTAAAATCAATGTTAGAGTTCCCTATATTAATCGAGAGACCTATCGTTAGAACAGAAAAAGGGGTTGCTATCGGAAGGCCTCCTGAAAACGTCAATTCAATTCTTTAAAGCTATCTAACCTCTATGATAGGGGTGATTACTGAGTAGGGTATATCCTCTATAGATTTGTTCTACTATGAGCATTCGAGCCATTGAGTGAGTGAATGTAAGCTTTGATAGCCCCCAGGTTAAATGGCATTTCTGCTTCACTTTATTAGATAGTCCATCTGCTCCGCCTACAATCAAGGCAACACTATCAGAGTTCAACTGCCAGTTTTCAATTGATTTAGACAACTCTTTGCTGGTTTGTTGTTTTCCCAGCTCGTCAAATGCAATTAAGAGGTTTGAGTTAGAGGCGGCATCTAAAATTAATTTTTCCTCTAGACTCTTTGTCATTTCAGGGTTTTTTGTTTTTCTGCCTTGAGGTTCAATTGAAGTGATTTCAAAGTTATAGTTTTTAGGAAGTTGCTTTTTGTAATGCTCAATACCATCGACTATCCAGTCAGGCATTTTTTTGCCAACAGCAATTAGGTTAATCTTCATCTTCCTCAATGGACCACAACTTCTCTAACTTGTAGAATTCTCGTGATTTTTCTGTCATAACATGGACAATGACTTCGCCCAGATCAACCAAAACCCATTCACTGGATTCAGCACCCTCAGTTCCTAGAACTGGCATATTCAGTCTCTTTGCTTCAATACTTACATTATTAGCTATTCCTCTGACATGTTGAATGGAGCGTCCAGTTGCAATAACAATGGCTTCCATGTCGTCACTCTGCTGCATCACATTAATTGTTGTGATGTCTTCCCCCTTTAATTCCTCAATGATGTTTTCAACAACCCTGATCTGTTCAGTAAGTTTCATATTTATTGAAGAATGTTAATAATTGAAGAGGGTGTCAAACCATCTAGACTTTGGTTGGAGACAATTTTACCTCTAATATCACTTGACGAAATATCGATAAGCTCAGAATTTGAAAAATATAGAAGCCCACTTGTTTTATTATTCAAATGATTCTTATCAAGAGTAATATCAAAAGTATCAAGGCTTTTTTGAGGATGTTGATTCGTATTTCTTGGTAGGATAATTAAATGAATGAGCTTTGCAAATTCATCCCACTTTTTCCATGTTTTAAAGTTTATGAAGCTATCCATTCCAATGATGAGACAAATTGAACTGTCCTTGAATTCTTTTACTATCTCAGCTAGGGTCTCTATCATATAGGAGCTTCCACCTCGATCAATTTCTCTTGTGTCGATTTCCAGTGAAGGGAACTCTTTGATTGCAAGGTTCAGCATCTCTAACCTTTGCTTAGAAGAATAATGAAGCGCGTTTTTATGAACAGGTTCACAACATGGCAAAAGGAACAAGCGTTCAAAATTAAGTTCTTTTTTGATTGATTCTGCAGTTATGAGATGACCTAGATGAACGGGGTCGAAGGAGCCACCATAAATCCCTATCATAACAAAGCGTTTACCTCATCTAGTGTCATTGGCGACATCGGATAAGTTCGAGTAGAGTCATGGACATGCATCCTGTAACGAACGAATGTATCCTCATCTTGAATTAACAAAAAGGGGTTGGCCCTTTTCTGCTCAGCAATCGTGGTTGTAATCTCAGAGCCGTAATTATGCCCACAAAGCAAGTGAATATGATCAGGAACCTGGGCAATGAGTTTTTTGAGTGAGTGATATAAAGTGACTGGGTTTGATCCAGCAAGACTACAGATACCCACTCCGTAGACAAACAAAGTGTCTCCAGCAATGAGGTGCTCATCAAGAAGATAGCATACTCCTCCAGCTGTGTGACCAGGCGTTTCAATTATCTTAACTTCAATGTTGCCAAGCTTAATCATATCTCCATCCGCAACCGTATGAATAGGATTTTCAACATTTAGGTAAGGGACTTCATTAATACCAGCGGTAATTTTTGCTCCTGTCTTGTTTGCCAGGTCGTCTACGGCATTGGTATGGTCGCCATGCCAATGAGTAATCCAGATGTCCGTTAGAGTGTATCCTTTATCCTCTATTTTTTTTAAAAATAAATCAGGCTCCCATGCAGGGTCGACAATGGCACATGTTTTGGTTTTTTCATCAAAAATAAAATGAATTGAGTTTTCATAAGCGCCGATATGATAGAGCACTTCTATCGTGTAATTATTGCTGTTATATATTTTTTCCATAATTAATATTTTACCAATTTTGACTTGACTGAAATGAGATACAGATTATAATTTACGTTTTTGCTAACAACCCAGTTTTTTGGGGCTATAGCTCAGCTGGGAGAGCGCAACACTGGCAGTGTTGAGGTCGGCGGTTCGATCCCGCCTAGCTCCACCATAGCAATAATGATTTTGTCCGGTTCGTCTATCGGTTAGGACTCCAGGTTTTCATCCTGGCAAGAGGGGTTCGATTCCCCTACCGGATGCCATTTTTTTGGATTAAGTAAGTTAAATTTAACTTACTTAACCAAAGCAGAGCCCTCTAAAATCTCTATTGTCCCGTTCGTCTAGTGGCCCAGGACGCCAGGATTTCATCCTGGAAACAGGTAGTTCGAATCTCCTACGGGACGCCACCCAAAGGCAAATACAAGCATAATTGACGTGTCAGTTGATTTGATTTCAATTCGCTTTTGATAATTACTAAATCTACTCAATTAAATTCTTGATATATTGTTCTGGAGTATTTAATTCAAAGGGGTTTTATGAGTCATATCATCTATGAGCCAGTCAAACAAAGATTGCAGCGAAGTGAGTTAGCTGTTCCAGGATCAAGTCCTAAAATGTTTGAAAAGGCTCTCAAAAGTTCTGCAGACTATGTTTTTTTAGATTTAGAGGATGCAGTCGCTCCAGACGACAAAGTGCCTGCACGTAAAAATATTATTGAGGCTATTAATGATCTAGACTGGAATGGCAATGGAAAGACTATATCGGTTCGAATTAATAGCATTGACACTCATTACATGTACCGGGATGTTGTTGATGTTGTAGAGCAAGCAGGAGATAAATTGGATACTATCCTTCTTCCAAAGGCTGGAACAGCATCAGATGTTTATATGTTGTCTGCAATGCTTAATCAAATAGAGACCTCTAAGGGTTTAAAAAATAGAATTGGAATTGAAGTATTAATTGAAACGACTCTAGGCATGGCTAATGTGATGGATATTGCGCAAAAAGGTCGTGAGGAGAGGCTTGAAGCGATGCACTTCGGCGTGGCGGATTACGCTGCAAGTTGCAGAGCAAGAACAACAGTAATTGGGGGTTTAAATCCAGATTATCCTGGTGATCAATGGCATGCCGGCCTCTCGCAAATGCTAGTCGCTTGCAGGGCCTATGGCATAAGAGCAATTGATGGACCCTTTGGAGACTTTAATGACCCTGAGTCTTATATTGATGCTGCAAAAAGAGGGGCAGCTCTTGGATTTGAGGGGAAGTGGGCAATTCATCCTTCACAGATTGATCTTGCCAATGAGGTCTATACCCCACCAGAATCTGAAGTATCTCATGCAAAACAAATTCTTATAGCTCTTGATGAGGCAGCTAGAGAGGGCAGGGGCGCTGCACAGCTCAACGGAAGAATGATTGATGCTGCCTCTGCAAAGATGGCTGAGAATATTGTTAATACAGATAATGCAATTACTTCAAAACTAAAAGGTTAATATGAACATTCATGAATATCAAGCCAAAAAAATATTGGCACAATATGGGGTTCCTGTTCCACGAGGCGGGGTAGCGCACTCTTCAACTGGAGCAATTTATCAAGCTAATGAATTAGGTGGAGACAAGTGGATTGTAAAGGCTCAGGTCCATTCTGGCGCTCGCGGAAAGGCAGGTGGGGTTAAATTATGTGAATCACCTAAAGAAATTTCTCAGTTTTGTGACAAGTTTCTTGGTAATAACCTAGTCACAAATCAGACAGGTCCTGAAGGCAAAATGGTTTCAAGTATCTATGTCGAGGAGGCAACCGACATTATAAAAGAGCTCTACTTTAGTATCGTTTTGGATAGGGCAACTCAAAAAGTGACTTTGGTTGTTTCTACTGAAGGCGGAATGGATATAGAGCAAGTTGCTGAGGAGATGCCAGAAAAAATTAACAAAATTAGAATTGATCCTTCAGTTGGAATGCAGCCATTCCAGGCGCGACAACTGGTTTTTACTCTGGGCTTACCTAATGAGGCAATCGGCTCTGCCAGTAGAGCAGTGATGAAATGTTATCGAGCGTTTAGAGATACTGATGCAAATTTATTGGAAATTAACCCATTAGTGTTGACATCTGGAAATAAAGTTCTTGCTCTTGATGCGAAGATGTCATTTGATGCAAATGCACTCTATCGAAGACCAGAAATCTTTGAATTTCACGATAAAACGCAGCAAGATATTCGAGAAATCAATGCTGCTGAGCATGACCTAAACTATATTGGATTGGAAGGTAATATTGGGTGCCTTATTAATGGCGCAGGTCTTGCGATGGCAACAATGGATATGATCCAACACGCCGGAGGGGAGCCAGCAAACTTCTTAGATATTGGCGGCGGTGCATCAGCCCAAAGGGTTGCCACATCTATTGAGCTTGTCTTATCAGATGAGAATGTCGAGGCTATTTTAGTTAATATCTTTGCTGGTATTAATCGTTGTGATTGGGTTGCTCAGGGCATTGTAGATCTATTAAACAAACGCGATATTGATGTCCCTTTAGTGGTTCGCTTATCAGGTACCAATGTTGAAAAAGGACAAAAAATACTAAGAGATAGTGGCAAAAAAGTTATTACTGCTGAAACATTGTCAGATGCAGCCTACACGGTTGTAGCTGAATGGAAAAAATCAACTGGAAAATGAGGGCTTATTATGAGTATATTTATTAATGAAAAGACCCCAGTTTTAGTTCAAGGTCTAACGGGGCGCATGGGTTCATTTCATGCTCAAGAGATGATTGATTACGGTACTAATGTGGTTGCAGGAGTAACCCCTGGTAAGGGAGGCACTTCACATCTAGGAAGGCCAGTGTTCAATACAGTTAAAGATGCTGTGGAAGCCACAGGCGCAGAAGCTAGCATTATCTTTGTACCCCCTGCATATGCTGCAGATGGAATTATGGAGGCTGCTGAAGGCGGCATTAAATATTGTGTCAGCATTACTGATGGAATACCGACACATGACATGATTCGAGTCAAAAGATATCTTTTTGCACGTGCTAAACCTGAGGATCGCATGATTTTAACAGGCCCAAACTGTGCTGGAACAATTAGTCCAGGTAAAGCTATGTTGGGTATTATGCCAGGCCATATTTACAAACAAGGCACCGTTGGACTGATTGGACGTTCGGGTACTTTAGGTTATGAAGCCGCTTCTCAAATGAAGGAGCTGGGTATTGGAATTAGTACCGGTGTAGGTATTGGAGGTGATCCAATAAATGGCAGCTCTTTTGTTGAAATATTAAAACATTTTGAGCAGGATGATGAAACTGAAGCTGTATTGATTATCGGTGAGATTGGTGGTCCTCAAGAGGCTGAGGCTGCAGAGTATTTTCAAAAAAATATGACGAAACCAATGGCTGCTTATATCGCTGGTTTGACAGCACCCCCTGGAAGATTAATGGGTCATGCTGGAGCAATTGTTAGCTCTAGTGGGGAGAGCGCGGCTGAAAAGGTTGAAATGTTAGAGGATGCTGGTGTGATGGTCTCCCCAACGCCTTCAGATATGGGTGCAACAATGGCTAAACTTCTAAAAGTTTAAACTCAATGATTTGATTTTTTAAGTAGGTTTTCTAAAGGCCTTTTAATTCTTGAATGAGAGGTTGAAGATTCTTTGAGTACTTTTTCCAAGCTTCAGAGCTGCCTGAATACATTTTTTTTCTTACCTGATCTTTACTAGCTGTTTTAACTGAGCGATTATGATTATAAAAATGTAAACAGTTTTCATCCCAACTCAAACTGCAGTGGTCCAATAATTTTTTAGTTTCTGTGACCTGATTTTTGGTTAAATTTTCATATTGGAGATCATAGATTTTATTTGGAAATAATGAATGCCAAAATCGCATTTGCTCCTCATACAGTTTATAAAAACCAACTAGATCATTAAGATCATTTGAAAAAGCTATACCTCTTTGTGGAAAATTTGTTTTGAAGTTTGACCAACAGATAGCTCTTGCATCTCTCTTAATATGAATTATTTTTGATTCTGGAAGTGCTCTTAAAATTAAACCAATATATTGAAAATTAAGTAATGCTTTATCAGTAAAAAACGCTTCTTTAAAATTCAATCTATCAATTGATTCTAAATACTGGTTTCTAATTAATTCGTAGCAATTCATATCTTCAATTGTTTCTTGAAAACTTTCTTTGTCAATTAAAAAAGTATTTATTAATGGATTTAATATCTTTCGAAAGATTTGTAACTCACCCCCGCCATGAACACTGTGGTGACTTGAAAGAATTTGTTCAATGAGTGAAGAGCCTGAACGAGGCATTCCAACAATAAATATTGGATTTTTAGGTTTTGATTTCTCATCTAATTTTATCTTTTTAGCATTTAAAGATCTTTGATAAAAATCCCTAACATTTTTGAGCCTTTTTTCATCATCATCGAGGGAATAATTTAATAATTTCTTGCGCATACTATTAGCTCGATACAATGAAGTAAATAATTTATCTGAATTTTCATTTTTCTCGTAAATCAATGCCAAAGAATAATTCAATTTAATTTTATCATCTTCATTTAATGCATCATTTTCAGCAAAAGACTCCATTATCGCTATTTGCTTATTGTTTAATTTATATTCAGGCTCATTTGCTAGCTCAAAATAAGCTGAGAATGATTCTGGATTGAAATCCAATGATGATTCAAAGCAATCTATTGCCAACTTATTTTTTCCTTTATTTCTATAGGCTCTTCCAAGTTGGACTAAAATTTTGGACGAATTAGGTTTATTTTTTAGAAACTTTTTGTAGCAATTTACCTCATGGTCAAATTCATCTAATTCAAGATATACTCGGCCAAGATTGATATATGCACCTTCATATTGAGGATTGCATTCAATTGCAAGCAAAAAATTATTGATGCATTCACTCAACTTATTGAGCTCCATATTGGCAAGCCCAAGGTTATTGTGTGCTTCGGCGAATTTTGGATTGAGTTTTAATGCTAAATTTAAATGTTCAATGGATTCTTTAATGTGACCCTTTTGAGTCAATAAATTACCTAAATTATTATGTGCATTAGCATTATGAGAATTTATACCTATTGCCCTTTGATAACTATTGATTGCATCATCAGGCCTCCCAGCTTTTTTCTGAACTACGCCTAAGTTATAAAATGCCTCTGCATAATGAGGGTGAATTTCTACAGCCTTACTGAAGCTTTCTATGGATTGATCAAATTTATGAATTGCCTCATAGCATGCCCCCCTGAGGTTAAAAAGAAGAGCTTCATCAGGAAATCTATTGATGAGTTCATCTAAAGCAATCAATGCCTTCTTACTCTGTCCATTATTTATGTCATTTACAATTGAAGTAAGATTATTCCTATCTAACTTTTGAAGATTATCATTTTTCATCTTCAAAAAATTATAATCTATATGATGAAATTTTTAACTTTGATAAAGATTTGAGATTCCGAATTAGCAAGCCTCTCAACAACACCAAAGTGGTCAACGTCTGGTTCAGCAAAATAATCAAGTGGCGCTTTAAAGTTTTTCCATCTCTTAAGAAACTTATTTGTCTGCCAATGGAACTCTGGTGTTTCGCCACCACCCAAAGTAACTAAAATTGGAGCCTCAGTTTGAGGCTGGTAGAAATGAGGACTTAATGCCAGACTCTCCTCATCATTAAGTCCTAGAGCATCAGCTATAGTTGTTTCTCTAATAGGATCAAGCTGGTAAAGTCCACTTATTGGAATACCTGTTTTAACAATATCTTTTGGAAGATTATTTGAAATAGTTGACCAGTCGGTTGCAAGAACCATTCCGGTAATATGTCCACCCGCTGAATGTCCAGAGACATTAATTCTGTGTCTTGAGATAGAGTAATCAGATGCGTTATTCCAGATCCATACAATCGCTTCTCGAATTTTATCAACAATATTTGTCATACTGGTGCCAGGACAGAGTTGATATCCAATCAGCGCAACATCAATTCCTGAACTTACAAAAGATTCTGCTACAAAACTATAGACTGACTTGTCTCCTCTTTGCCAGTAGCCACCATGAATAAAAATAAATAAGGGTGCGTTCGGCTTGCCACATCTAAAAATATCAAGTTTGTCCTTTTCTCCACTACTGTATTGACAGTTAAGAGAGTAGTCGACATTGGCTCTAAAATCTTCACTCCATTTAGACCACTTTTCAATAAGTGCATCAAAGTCATCTACCAGTAATCTTACGTTGTAGCCTTTTTCAAGTGTTGGATCAATTGGTATTGTTCTTTCCATATTAATGCCTTTTTAGTTAGCTTGTTCGATTCTTATAAAAAGTATCTTTGTGGATGATTAAACCCTCTCTAAAAGTGAGAATATCCACACTTAAAAAGTCTTGGATCTCACCTGATTTTAGTTTAGCAACACGATGAAACTCGCAGTATGCCTTATCACCAGATACTCTTGTATCTATCGGCTCCCAGTGGACACTTTCAACGTTATCAAAAAGACCCTGGAAAATACCTCTTATTTTATTAAGGCCAGCAAAACGAGTACCATTAATATCTGATCCTGCAGCATGGTCAAAGACAGCATCCTCTGCAAAGAATGACATCAAAGCGTCAGTATCATTTCGATTGTATGCATCTGTAATCTCATCAAGAAGAACGGGTGTTATACCTGCTTGTTGAGTTGTAGTTTTTGAATTAAATATTGACATAAAATTACCTATTATTCGTCTTCTTCACCTTTGGTTTGCAGAGCAAAAAATTCAGATGGAGAGTTACCAAAAGGCTGCATCGCATGTTCTTTAAAAGCAGGACGCTCTGATAGTCTTTGATACCAAGCCTCAATTCCAGGCAAGGAAGGCCTCTCAATATCAAGAACAAAGTACTTATGAATTAAGACCCCGAGCGGAATATCTCCAAAAGTGAAAATAGCTCCAGCAACGTAGTGATTATTAACTAAGTGCTCATCAAGCACCTTGAGAATATCTGAGCTCTGCTTTGCCATTTCAGCTATTTTTGTATAATCTCTATCCTTCTTCTCAGTTCTTACGAGTTGCCAGAAGACAGGAAAAAATGTGCCCATAAAGCTATCAGTTGACCAGGTCATCCATTGGTCTGAAATGGCAGCTTTTTGAGGGTCATCAGGATACAGGCTACCGAGTCCATACTGCCTGGCTAGATAGCGAATCACAGCATGAGACTCCCACATCACAAAGCCATTATCCCTAATGGTTGGTATTTTGGAATTCGGATTAAGTAATTTATAATCTTCTGTCTCAAGATCTCCAGCATTAGTTCCGATTGAGTGTCTTTTGTATTCAACTCCAAGTTCTGAGAGTGTCCATAGAACTTGAATGACTTGATTTGCATTTTTTCTTCCCCAAACTTCTAACATTAATTGCTCTCCTAATTTCTATGTACCATCAGGGTTAAATCTAGGCATAACCCGTTCAGAAAATAAAGTCATGCTTTTGAGAATATTTTGAAAGTCAAATCCAGGGAACTGTTGAAGTAACATGATATGTTTAAGACCAATTAACTCATTATATTTTTGAATTTTCTCTGCAACATAATCAGCATCTCCAACCCAGATAAGTTCATATTTCATTAGAAAATCAAACCACTCACCATTAAGGTCTTCATCAGTTGGATTTGCATCATGATCGAGGTACGCTTTGCGAGTCCAACTTCCTTCTGGTCTAGATCCGCTTAGATACTCATAGTAGCCATTAATCGCATGCCTAACATCTTTGTCTGCCTTTTCCATTGTTTCAGCGACATAGATGACTGCACATACACCTACACCATCACCTCTATGATGGATAGTTCCATCGAGTGATTCTGCATCAGCATATGCATCCCAGCAGTTTATAAGTTTTCCCGGAGGACTTGACATACCTATCACCTTAAAACCTCTCTCGGCTGCTAGTTTATAGGTATGAGGTGAGTTTGACATTAGCCATACTGGAGGGTGTGGATTTTGATAAGGCCGAGGATGAATGTACATACCAGTATATTCTCCATCCGAAGAGTGATACTCTTTTTCAAGTGGCATCAAATATCTATTGGTTTCTTTCCATCCAGGAACTGGAAACTCATAAAATTCACCCTTATGAGTAAAAGGATCTTCGGTCCACGCCTTTAATATAACTTCTAGAGACTCCATGAAAAGTTTATAGCTTTTTTCATTATCACGGCGATCAGCTTCTTTATTGAATTGAAGTGTAACTCTCTCATTAATGCCTTTCGCTACACCGAAATCAACTCTACCTTCGGTCATATTGTCAAGAAGTGCAATATCCTCGGCAACTCTTAATGGATGCCAGTCGGGCAAAACAATAGGGGCCTGTCCAACACGAATTTTTTTTGAGTGTGACGCCAAATCAAGAGACATCATGATCGGGTTAGGTGGCGCGTTTAGGTAACCATTGTGAGCAAAATGATGTTCGGTTAGCCATACAGTAGTAAAGTTAGCATCTTCAGCAAGCTTTGTTTGCTCGCGCATCATGTTGACTACTCTATTCCAAGGTATATTTTCACCTGGATTGAAAAAGGGCACAAAATCAAATCTCATGAAATTTTGAAGTGTTTAAAATGCAGAGTATAAACTCAGTTTATTTTGAATAGTTCAAAAAATACAAAAATGTCTATTAATAACATTGATTCAATAATAGCTCTTTTTTCATCAGATAAGTTTGAAGATGCTTTGAATGCTATTGAAGAATTGATTGAATACAATCCAAATGATGCTCTTCTATTTAATATCCGAGGCGCTTGTTATGCTGGATTAAATCAAATAAATCTTGCTATAGAGAATTACGAAAAAGCAATAGAGCTCAATCCAGAATATGCAAAAGCCCACTACAATCTTGCAGGCGCACTTCATGAAATTAATGAATTTGATGCCTCTATCCAATCTTATCAAAATGCACTATTCATAGAGCCTGACTATGCTGAAGCACATAATAATCTTGGCAATGTTTTAAAAGAAATTGGCCAATTGGATAAAGCTATAGAATCCTATGAAAAGGCAGTTGCTTTAAAACCTGATTACATCGAGGCATATTATAGCCTTGGGGATTCTTTTTATGAAGTTGGAAAATTGGAAGATACAATTAAATGCTATAAGAGAGTTATAGAGTATCGACCAAACTTTACTGGAATGCATAATAATCTCGGAAATATTTTTAGAGAGCTTGAGAGGTATGATGAGGCAGTCTTAAGCTACGAGAAGGCTATTTCAATTGATACTGGTTTTGTTGAAGGGTACTACAATCTTGGAATAACTCTTCAAGAATTGAAGCAACTAGATAACGCATCGGTAAATTATAAAAAAGCTATAGAGATAAAACCAAATTATCCAGAAGCTTTTAATAATCTTGGAACTTTATATAAAGAACTAAAAGACTTTGATTCTTCCATTCAGTCCTATCAAAATGCAATTGATATTAAGCCTGATTATGCTGAGGCTTTTAATAATTTGGGCATCTTATATAAGGAATTAGGTCAATTAGATAAGGCAGTTCAAAATCATAAAATAGCAATAAATATCAATTCAAAATATGACGAGGCACATAATAATCTAGGTATTTTATTTATGGAGTTAGGCCAGTTAGAAAGTGCAATAGAAAGCTACAAAAGTGCAATTAAAGCTAATAAAAATTTTATAGAGGCAATTAATAACTTAGGCCTTGTCTTAATGAATTTAGGTCAAATTGAGGAGGCAATAAAATACTATCAAAAAGCCCTTAAAATCAATCCAAGTTTTGCGCTCACTTATAATAATTTAGGAGTAGCTTATAAGAATCTTCATATTCATGATGCAGCATCTAAATGCTTTCAAAAAAGTATTGCATTAGAACCAAATTATTCGGACGCTCTCTGTAATTATGGACATTTACTTACCGAAATGGATAATTTGCAGGATGCTTTGGCAAACTATGAGCATGCCTTTGCAATTAAACCTGATGCTGATTACCTTTTAGGTACTATTATTCATACCAAGATGCATCTTTGTATCTGGAATGAATATTCGAATAATTTGAATGAATTGCAGGCTCAAATAAATGATGGTCAAAAAAGGATTGATGCATTCTCTTTTATGGCTTTAATTGATGACCCAGAAATTCAAGGAAAAGTTAGTAAGATTTATTTTAAAGATAGAAATCCAAGAAGCAACCTACTTCCTCAAATCAAAAATCACCCAAAACATAATAAAATTAAAATAGGCTATTTTTCTGCTGACTTTAGAGAGCACCCAGTATCTTATTTGACAGCTGAACTTTATGAAACTCATGATAGGAATCAATTTGAAGTTCATGCTTTCTCCTATGGTCCAGATACTAAAGATGAAATGAATCTTCGAATCAAAGCTGGTGTGGATCACTTTCATGATGTGCGTGAGATGTCTCATAAGGAAATCGCAACTCTCTCTAGATCACTTGAAATAGACATTGCAGTAGATTTAAGTGGAGCAACCCACAGCTCTAAAACTGAAGTTTTTGCTATGTTGGCTGCACCAATCCAAACTAGCTATATTGGATGGCTTGGGACAATGGGAGCGGACTATTATGACTATTTAATAGCGGCTGAAGGAATGATTCCGAAGAAAAACCAAAAGTATTTTTCTGAAAAAATTGTTTATCTGCCTACTTATCAAGTTAATGACTCAAAAGAGTCGTTACCAAAAGCTATTTTTTCTAGGAAGGATTTAGGTTTGCCTGAAGATAGTTTTGTGTTTTGTTGTTTTAATAACACCTTTAAGATTACACCTGAAGCTTTTGATAGCTGGGCTCGAATACTTAATGGAGTAGAACAAAGTGTTATGATGATTTATGTTTCTAATAAGCACGCACAAAAAAACTTAATAAAAGAAATCAAGCTAAGAAATATAGATCCTAAGAGGCTTATCTTTGGAGAAAGATTATCAAGAGCTGAGTATTTAGATCGATATAGATCAGCTGACCTCTTTCTAGACACTTTCCCCTATAATGCGGGAACAACTGCTAGTGATGCGCTTAGAATGGGATTGCCGCTTTTGACAATAAATGGAAATTCATTTAATAGCAGAGAGGCTGCAAATATCGTTCATGCTGTAAATTTGCCTGAAATGATAACATCAAGTCAAGAAGAGTATGAATCTCTTGCAATTGAACTCGCAAACAATCCAAAAAAATTTAGAATTATTAAAGAAAAATTAGCTGATAATTTACCAAGTGCCCCTTTATTTGATACGCCTAGATTTACAAAAAACCTTGAGTCGGCATATAAAATTATGTTTAAGAGATATCATGATAAGCTAGAGGCAGATCATATATAT
>Ga0233402_1000500_pt1 | contig 14933 bp, 12 predicted proteins | sample 54DmetaG_FD_182705 | JGI IMG/M metagenome (GOLD analysis project Ga0233402, IMG submission 182705) | Seawater microbial communities from Monterey Bay, California, United States - 54D | ecosystem: Environmental > Aquatic > Marine > Coastal | place: USA: California | collected 2016-11-11 | reverse complement strand
TTTGGGTTTACCTCCAAATATTGCCAACGGAACAAATCGAATAGCCATTGTAATTCAATCTCTATCGGGTGCATTGGGTTATAAAAGTAAGGGTATTTCCTCCTTCCCCTTTAATATTTATTTGGGCATAAGTGCTAGTATTGGGGCTGTGATTGGAGCACAAATAGCAATGGACTTAGAGGCTAAGATGTTTAATCGAATTTTAGCCATTATTCTTCTTGTTGTTGGAGCATTAATTTTAATTAATGCTAAAAACCTTACGCATCGTCTTCCTGAACGACTTACGGGCAAGTATCTGTTTTTTGGCATTATCGGTTTCTTTTTTATTGGAATTTATGGTGGTTTTATCAATGCGGGAATCGGGATTGTGATTATGCTATTTTTAAATCGATTTAATCGTTTAAGTCTAGTTAAAACAAATGCTTCAAAAACAGCAATTGTTTTTATTTACTCTAGTGTAGCACTGGCACTATTTGCTTATCAAGATGCGATTAATTGGAAACTGGGATTAACGATGGCTTTAGGAACAATTTTTGGCGCCTGGTGGGCTAGTAGATGGTCTGTTAAAGCAGGAGATAAGGTAATTCGATGGGCAATGTTATTTACAATAGGAATTATGGCAATCAAATTGTGGTTTTTCGAATAAATCAATAACTTTTATACCCCTCAATAGTGATTCCATAGCCCGTTATTCCAATCCGTCGCTGTTGTTCGGAATTACTAATCACACACAGTTTTTTAATGTTCAAATCATGTAAAATTTGTGCGCCTATCCCATAATCTCTTGCATCCATTTTCATCGGAGGAGCCTTATCTAATGTACCTTTAGCTTGCATTTCTTGGAGCGCACTAATTCGATTCAATAGATTTTCAGAGGTTTGTTCTTGATTGATAAAAAGAACAGCTCCTTTCCCTTCTGCATTGATTAATTTGAAGATATCATCCAGACCTCTATCGACAGAGCCCGTAAGGGTGCCTAAAATATCATTTGTGATTTTAGAAGAGTGTATACGTGTGAGTACAACTTCATCAATTGACCAGTGCCCTTTGGTTAGTGCTAGATGTACAGATCCCGTGGTTGTTTGTTCATAGGCTCTTAATCTAAAGTCCCCATAACGCGTATTGATGATGGTATCTGCCTTTTTTTCGATCAGGCTGTCATGCTGCATGCGATAGGAAACCAAATCTTCGATAGATACAATTTTCAGATTGAATTTTTTAGCAACTTCAATCAGCTGAGGTAAGCGTGCCATGGTTCCATCTTCATTCATGATTTCAACAATCACTCCTGCGGGTTGCATTCCTGCAAGACGGGCAAAGTCAATTGCAGCTTCCGTATGTCCTGTTCTTCTTAATACACCGCCTGTTTTTGCAATTAAAGGAAATATATGTCCCGGCCTTGACAAGTCAAAAGGGGAAGTTTTTGTGTCGATTAAAGCTTCAATTGTTTTGGATCGATCAGCAGCAGATATGCCTGTGGTAACTCCATTTCCTTTTAAATCTACAGAGACGGTAAACGCAGTTTCTAATGGATCAGTATTGTTGGTAACCATTTTACCTAATTGTAATTCTTGACAACGATTTTCTGTGAGCGGAGCGCAAATTAGACCTCGTCCATGGGTAGCCATAAAATTGATGAGTTCGGGCGTGATTTTTTCTGCAGCTGCAATAAAATCGCCTTCGTTTTCTCGATTGGCATCATCAACAACAATAATTACTTCTCCTTTTTTGATCGCTTCAATTGCCTGAGGAATCGTATCTAGGTGTAGAAATTCAGTAGTCATTTTTTTTCTTTCTTTTTAAATTGAGCAGGAGTAATTTAATTTTTTCTTGAATAGGATAAATAAGATTTGAAAGACCTACGAAACCTTTATCGGCAGAAGCTCTACGCGTTAAAATTATCGAAAAAGGAGCTAAAATAATAGTGGAAAGCCATGTGGCTAAAAAAGGAGAAATACTATTGTCTTCTGCTGCATTTTTTCCAAACAAACCAATGTAGTGATAGGTTAAGAAAATTAATACAGAAAGCACCAATGGAAGTCCCAAACCTCCTTTTCGTATGATAGCACCAAGAGCGGCTCCGATCAAAAATAAAAGAAGGGAGGCGAAAAGCAGGGTGTATTTTTCTTGAAGGGTAATTTTATGTAAATTAATTAGTTTTTGAAACGAAAAAAAAGAGACTTTTTTTGTATTTAAATCTCGTATAGATTTTCTTATTTTGACCATACCTTGCTCCATGAGCCTGCTCTTTTTCCATACATCGTCAATGATAACAAATTCAAAAATGTTTGCGGGTAATGTGTCTTGTACTTTTACTTTTGTAATTTCATTTGCAGTTTGTGATAGTATACTTTTTTTACTGAAGTTTTCACTAAAGGCATTTTGTTCTTCTGTAAATTTTCTTTGCAAGGTATCGATACTCACTCTTAGTTGATCAATTTTTTGCATCCTGAAGGTGGATTTATAGTTTTCTTCTTCAAGATCAACATTATTGAATTTTGACAAATCGATATTCATCTCATATTCCTCGAAAAAAACTTTTGCATGTGGAATTCGCCTTCGGTCGCCTGCATTTTTTGAAATTACTTCCTCATATCGATTCCCGTTATACAAAACTAGTTTTAAATTAGGATCGGTGGTCTCACTTTTCATTTCTCCCCGTTCTGCCTTAATTACGATATTGTTTTCATTATTTGTAGTGTATTCATGAATGATAACATCTTCTAGAAAGCGTTCATTATCTCCATATTTTTTATCCACTTTAATGTTGATTTCACCAATTTCATTAAAAATCCCCTCTCGTATGGCAAGAGTAGGTTCTAGTTTGGCTAGGTTTCTCCGTAGATTGTAGGATTTCAGTTCTCCATAAGGGATAACATGATTCGAAAAATAGAAAGTCCCAATACCCAAAAGGATGTGAAAAATGACTAATCCTAACATCGCTCTTTGAAGAGAAATTCCTGTTGATTTCATTGCAGCAAACTCATAATTTTCAGAGAGTGTTCCATAGGTCATGAGAGAAGCCAACAAAACAGAGAGCGGAAGTACTAAAGGGATTAGTTTTGGAGAGTAATACAACAAGAATTTAGAAATAATAATAATATCCAAACCCTTTCCAGCCAACTCATCGATGAAAAGCCAAAAAGTCTGTATGATAAAAATAAACATACAGATTGTAAAGACACTCAGTAAGCGACTTAAGTAACTTTTTAATATGTATCGATCTATTATTTTCAATCGATTAGTTGTTTATATAATAATCAGGATAGCGGGAAACATCAAATGTAAAAAAGTCCTGTGCCAAAGAGATATTAGTCAATTGATTGGAAAGAGTAAGGGTAGTACGTGTCCCATTAGATCCAATTTCAATCAAGCGGTAAATGGTTTTTTTAAGAACATCAACCCCCAGTAATAAGTAGCTAACTTCTTTATTTTCATCACTTGGGATGAGTTTTACAAATTGAATCGGTCGACCAAAAATATTTTGTTTGATATCCCATTGATAATCATATCCTTCTTTGTAAAAATTTAGAAGTTCTGAGGGGTTGATTCCAAAATCTTCGCCATCTTCCGGATTACTGACTGTTATTTCTTCATTCTCCGGAACGACAGTATAGGTTTTTTCCCCATCAAAAAGTTGTTCCGCTCCAAGATACATTAGCTTATATCGATCTCCTTCAACGGTTACCGTGCCACTTGTTTCTTGTTTAATGTTTTCTTGTCTATTTTCTAAAGTATATGAAAAATCAAAGCTAAGGTTCTCAAAGGCAGCAATGGTTTCGGATACTTCATCCAATAGTTTAATGGCAGCCTCAGAAGTTTGAGCTATTCCGCTATACATTACAGATAGGCTAAGACTTAAAAAAAATATTTTTCTCATAAAATTCCATCATTAATAAGACGGTCTAAAGCAGCCAAATCAGTAATTAAAACCTGTCTTGCCTTACTTCCCTCAAAGGGTCCCACGACACCCGCAGCTTCCATCTGATCGATTATTCTTCCCGCTCTATTATATCCTAGTTTTAATTTACGTTGCAATAAAGATGCCGAACCTTGTTGTGCAGTTACAATGACCTCTGCAGCTTCTCTAAAGAGTGCATCCCGATCACTTGCGTCAATATCTAATACACTGTTGTTTTCTTCTCCAACATATTCTGGCAATAAATGAGCATCAGCGTAACCCCGTTGACCTCCAATATATTCTGCAATTCGTTCTACTTCGGGTGTATCCACAAAGGCGCATTGAATTCGGGTAAGTTCATTTCCTTGGGTGTAGAGCATGTCTCCTCGACCAATGAGTTGATCGGCACCACCACTATCTAAAATCGTTCGAGAATCAATTTTTGAGGTTACCCTAAAGGCAATTCGCGCGGGAAAGTTGGCCTTGATAATCCCAGTGATTACATTGACTGAGGGACGTTGCGTTGCAATGATCAAGTGTATTCCAATCGCTCTGGCCAATTGCGCAAGACGGGCGATAGGAGTTTCTACTTCTTTCCCTGCAGTCATGATAAGGTCTGCAAACTCATCTACAACCAACACAATGTAAGGTAAAAAGCTATGCCCATCATTAGGGTTTAGCTTTCGTTCTCTAAACTTAGTGTTGTATTCTTTTAAATTTCTACACATTGCATTTTTGAGCAATTCATAGCGATTGTCCATTTCAATACAAAGTGAATTCAATGTGTTGATCACTTTGGTATTGTCGGTAATAATGGCTTCATCCGTATCTGGAAGTTTGGCAAGATAGTGACGCTCGATTTTATTGTAGATGTTCAATTCAACTTTTTTAGGATCAACCAAAACAAATTTCACTTCTGCTGGATGCTTTTTGTATAACAATGAAGTCAACACAGCATTTAATCCAACCGACTTACCTTGACCAGTAGCACCGGCCATAAGCAAGTGAGGCATTTTGGCTAAGTCAACCACAAAAGTTTCGTTACTGATTGTTTTACCTAGCGCAATCGGTAATTCCATTTCCGCTTTTTGGAATTTAGCCGCACTAATTACAGAGCGCATTGAAACAATGGAAGGCTTTTGGTTGGGTACTTCAATGCCAATAGTTCCTTTTCCTGGAATGGGTGCAATGATCCGAATTCCTAAAGCTGATAGAGAAAGTGCAATATCATCCTCTAAATTTTTGATTTTAGAAATTCGAACGCCTGCTTCGGGTACAATTTCGTAGAGTGTGACCGTGGGTCCAATAGTTGCTTTGATGTTGGCGATACCTATCTTATAATTATTTAAGGTTTCTACAATTTTGTTTTTATTGATTTCAAGCTCTTCTTGATTGATGGTAATTCCACTTTCACCATAGTCTTTAAGTAAATTAAAACTGGGCATCATAAACTTACTCAATTCTAAAGTAGGATCAAAAAAGTCTTGTTTTTCAACTAATTTCTTAGCTAACTTTTCATCAACGGTTTCTTCTTCGGAACTTTCAATTTCCATTTCAATGGAACCAATTTCAGCATTTTTTTCTGTGATTAAAGAAGGTTCCTCTAGCACGGAATCAGAAGTTTCTGATTCTAGTTCATTGAGACTTGTTTCTTCAAAATTTTCATTTTGTGAAGAAAACTCTAATGCGACTGTAGCCTCATTCTCGTTAGTTTCACTGATCGATTCAGCTGTATTTTTTTCCTTGTTTAAACTTGCAACCCATGATTTTATATGTTCTGGGGTCCATTCTAATTCAATGACAATAAAACAAAGGAGGGTGAAAAGCAAGATTCCCAAAAGACCCAGTTTGCCAATATAAGCGACTAAAAATTCATGTATCTCAAAACCAATAATACCTGAATATAATGGCGTTTTAATCCACACATAGGCTAGGGCAACACTAAGCCATATTAAATGCGCAATACCCCATGCCCAAATGGAGATTAGTCGGGAGGTAGATCCTTGAAAAAAGAGTTTAAATCCTGATATTCCAATTAGATAAACGAACAAAAAGGCCGCTAATCCAACTCCTTTGAAAATGAAAAAATGACTTAAATAAGCTCCCAGCTTGTTTAAAATATTTTTAGCTTCAACGGTTTTATCTCCCATGGATCCTAGGGTGCTGAAATCAGCTTGCCAAAAAATTAGATAAGAAAGAAAAGCAGTTCCAAGTAATACGGAAATTAACAATAATGCTCCCCCGAACAACACTTGTTGTTGTCGTTTTTTCTTTAAATCAGCTTCAGAGGTTTTTTGCTTTTTAGCCATGAATAGTTGCTCTCAAGCAAAAATACAAATTCAAAACCAAAAAGAGAACTAATAAACAACTCTAAACCGATTAAATATGAATAAATTAAATTCAGAAAATGGATTTAAATAATGCGGATTGATGTTGAAAACTGTTTTGATTTAGTTCAGCCTAAACTTAACTTTCAGTCATAATAATCAATATCAATATAACTATATGGAAATATAATGGGTAAGTTTATCGAATTCTACAAATGATTGATATTTTTATAAAAAATATAGTCATGGAAAACTTTAAACATTCAAGTGGTTCTAATGGTAGCTCTGGTGCCAAATGCCCATTTTCAAGTGAAATCGTTAAAAAAGCCGCAGGAGGTGGTTCAAGAAATCATGATTGGTGGCCCAATCAATTAAACTTAAACATACTGCGTCAGCATTCTTCCTTATCCAATCCAATGGGTGAAGACTTTGATTATAAAAAAGAGTTTGAAAGCATTGATTATGATGCTTTGAAAAGCGATATTAATGATTTGATGACTGATTCACAAGATTGGTGGCCAGCGGATTATGGACATTATGGTCCCTTTTTCATTCGTATGGCATGGCACAGTGCAGGTACCTATCGTATCGCAGACGGTCGTGGAGGAGCAGGTGCAGGAACACAGCGTTTTGCTCCTTTAAATAGCTGGCCTGATAATGCCAATTTAGACAAAGCACGCCTTTTGCTTTGGCCAATTAAGCAGAAATATGGCAAGAAAATATCTTGGGCTGATTTAATGATTTTAGCGGGTAATTGTGCCCTAGAATCTATGGGATTCAAAACCTTTGGTTTTGGTGCTGGTCGTGTTGATGTTTGGGAAGCCGAGGAAGATATTTATTGGGGTGTGGAAGGAGAATGGCTTGGAGATGAGCGTTATACTGAAGACAGAGAACTTGAAAACCCCTTAGCTGCAGTTCAAATGGGTCTGATCTATGTCAATCCACAAGGGCCTAATGGAAGACCTGACCCGAAAGCATCGGCGATAGATATTCGTGAAACTTTTGGAAGAATGGCAATGAATGATGAAGAAACAGTTGCTTTGATTGCCGGGGGTCATACTTTTGGAAAAACTCACGGAGCTGACAATCCTGACGTATATGTTGGAGCAGAACCCGCTGGAGCAAGTATCGAAGAGCAAGGCTTAGGATGGAAAAATTCTCTAGGTTCTGGACATGGGGTAAATACCATTACGAGTGGTCTTGAAGGGGCTTGGACTACAACCCCTACACAATGGAGTAATAATTATTTTGAAAATTTATTCGGTTTTGATTGGGAACTTACCAAAAGTCCAGCAGGTGCACATCAATGGAAACCCAAAGCTGGACAGGGAGCAGGAACTGTACCAGATGCACATGACGCATCCAGATCTCATGCCCCCATTATGTTGACCTCTGACATTGCATTGAGAGAAGATCCAATTTATGAAGCCATTTCCCGACGTTTTTATGAAAATCCAGAGGAGTTTGCAGATGCTTTTGCAAGAGCATGGTATAAGTTAACGCACCGTGATATGGGACCTTATTCGCTGTATTTGGGCCCTGAAGTACCAAAAGAAGAATTGATTTGGCAAGATCCTATTCCCAGAAGAACAAGTGAATTAATTGATGAAAATGATGTGGCTGCTTTAAAAACAAAAGTACTTGCTTCTGGGCTCACAGTTTCAGAATTGACTTCAACCGCTTGGGCTTCTGCTTCAACCTTCAGAGGTTCTGATAAGCGTGGCGGTGCTAATGGAGCTCGTATTCGTTTGGCACCTCAAAAAGATTGGGAAGTTAATAATCCCGCTCAATTAAGTAAAGTACTCACTGTTTTGGAGACCATTCAAAATGAATTTAATTCAGCAAATGCAGGTTGGAAACAAGTTTCATTGGCAGATTTAATTGTATTGGCAGGTTCTGCAGCAATAAAAAAAGCCGCGAAGAATGCAGGACATGAGGTAAGTGTTCCTTTTTCCCCAGGGAGGACGGATGCAACCCAAGCCCACACGGACGCTGAATCTTTCGCTGCACTTGAGCCTAATTCAGACGGGTTTAGAAATTTCCTTAAAAATAAATACAAAGCCTCTGAGGAAGAATTATTGGTAGATAGAGCACAGCTGCTTACCCTTTCTTCCCCCGAAATGACTGTTTTGTTGGGAGGTTTACGTGTGTTAAATGTAAATTATGATCATTCTGATAAGGGCGTATTTACGGATAAGAAAGAAGCATTAACTAATGACTTCTTCGTGAACTTACTCGACCTTGGAACTACGTGGAGTGCGCTCTCTGATGCAGAAGATTTGTTCGAAGGAAAAGATCGAAAAACAGGAGTAGTTAAATGGACAGCTTCTCGTGCAGATTTAATTTTTGGCTCTAATTCTGAGTTAAGAAGTTTAGCAGAGGTATATGCCTGTTCAGACAGTGGAGAGAAGTTTGTTTCAGACTTTATCGCTGCATGGACGAAAGTGATGAATCTTGATCGTTTTGACTTAGCATAATTCTAACTATTGAATTAAAAAAAGGCATCTCTACATAGAGATGCCTTTTTTTTGCGCTTCTTTTTGTTGGAATTATCAGTTAGTTTTTAAGGCCTTTATTTTGATGTTAAAAGCTGCGAACAATAAGGTCATAAAAGGACTTAACCAATTGAAAATAGCATAAATAAAATATTCTCCTACACCCACACCCAAGACTCCCGATTGATAAGCTCCGCAGGTATTCCATGGAATGAGAACAGAGGTAACAGTTCCAGAATCCTCCAAGGTTCTACTCAAATTTTCGGGGGCAAGTTTTCGCTCTTTGTAAGCATTAGCAAACATTTTTCCAGGAATAACAATAGATAAATATTGATCTGAAGCAGTGAGGTTAATAGCTAAACAGGATGCCACAGTACTGGCAAATAATTGAAAGGTAGTTTGTGCCCAACTCAATAAAGCAGCACTGATTCGCTCCAAAGCGCCTATTGCATCCATAATTCCTCCAAAAACCATTGCGCAAATGATGAGCCAAATCGTACCTAGCATTCCTTCCATCCCTCCTGAAGTGAATAAATCATTAAGTAAGGTATTAGTCGTTGTAATTTCTGTGGAAACGGTCATGGAATTCATGATTGCTCGGTATCCTACTTCAAAGCTCAACACGCTTGCTTCTGTGACCTCAAGAAGAATTGAGCTCTGAAAAAGTAAAGCAAAAAACCCTCCAAGTAGCGTTCCAATTAACAAAGCAATTAAAGGAGGGGCTTTTTTGATAATCAACACTATAACAACTCCAGGAACAATAAAGAGCCAGGGAGTAATTGTAAATTTTTCTTTAATCGCTAGCATTAAGGTTTCCGTATCAGCGGCTCCCGATGTGGATTGGGTTAGGCTTAATATTAAAAAAACAATAATTGTGACAACAATGCTGGGTACAGTGGTATGGGTCATGTATCTAATGTGAGAAAACAATTCCCCTCCAGCCATGGCAGGGGCCAGATTAGTTGTATCACTTAAAGGAGAGAGCTTATCTCCAAAATACGCTCCCGAGATAACCGCTCCTGCAACCATTCCAACTGGGATGCCTAGGACTTTCCCAATCCCGATTAAGGCAATTCCGACCGTGGCTGAGGTGGTCCAGCTGCTTCCAGTTGCCAAAGAAATGATTGCACAGATAATAATACAAGCAGGTAAAAAAATACTGGGATGTAAAATTTGTAATCCATAATAGATCATGGCAGGAATAATACCGCTGAGTAGCCAAGTACCCGCCAAAGCGCCTACAAATAATAAAATCAACAAGGCACCTGTAACGGATTGAAGGTTTTCGGCTACTTTATCGATCATAAACTGATAACCAATTTTATAATAAAACCCGACAATTCCTGCTACTGCAGCACCCAAAAGCAAAATAAATTGATTGGAGCCGCCTAAAGCGTCATCCCCATAGATTAATACATTATAGGAGAGTAGTAAGACCAGAATGAGTATGGGTAAAAGGGCAATTCCAAGAGAGAGTTCTTTATTTTTCAAATGATTGTTTTTATCTATCATTACAAGTTTAATGAATTTAAATCAATTAGGGTGCATGTATATAACACGTTGATTTATCTCAGATTCTATTCAAACTTTCTACAGAGTACCATAATTCCAGTGCCAAAATCTAAAGTAAGTACTGAAAAATTTAATTGACACTTTAATTTTTCTATGAGTAAAATGACCTTATCTTGATGCCCCTCCGGCCAATTTTCTTGCTGGTTTAGATCGTCAATAACATAAAATCCACCGGGTTTTACCATTTCAAGAGTTTGATCCAAATCAGTAAATTTTCCCACCCAAGTGTCAGCGAAAATTATATCAAATTGAAGGTGTTTGTTTTTTTTAATCCAAACTTTTGCATCTTCTTGAACGATATTGATTCGAGACTCTTTATCAAAAAATGAACGTGCAACTTCAATGTATTGAGAGTCATTTTCTATAGAGATAACTTTTCCTTTTGAATGGAGTCCATCTACAATCCATGCTAACGCGAGCCCCGTTCCAGTTCCTAATTCCAGAATTTCACCCTCTTTTTTTGAAGAGGTTAAAAGACGAAGGAGAACACCTACTTCTTCATCGGAAATCATCGTAAAGTTTAATTTTCGAGACTCCTTTAAAATGGATTCGTAATCCTTAGGAAATGAACTTATAGCGTAAGGCATTATTGTTTTTTTGCGAGTTCTTGAATTTTTTGTCCTAATTCAATTCCCCATTGCTGGCCAACCACCATACTTTCTTGAGCAATTAGGGGTGTTTTTTCAGCAAATTTCTTTCCCGCTTCACTGTTGTAAAAAGCGATAATCGTCTTTAAATCTTCTTCACTTAGATGTTTTTGATAAACGGGAGAGAGTTGATTGATCAGATTTGGAAACGACTCTTTGTTGATGTATTCTTCTATACTATTCCAATCTTCATCTTTCAAATCTGCGAATTGGGCTTTAAACATTTTTTTCATTTGTTGTACGCTGCTAATAAAAGCTTCGCCAGTTCCCGAAACACGAATCATTTCATTAAGTGTGTTTTGATAACTTTCAGAGACTTGAGCAGTTACTAGAAAATGACAAAATAGTAAAAGTAGAAAGGATAATCTTTTCATGATAAGTAGGTTTAAAATTGTAAGGTGATTCCCACACCTTTTTCTGAGATTAAGGGTTTTATATATGCCAAAGGTTTACTTTCTAATCCTTTGTTGTAACTGAGTACCGCTTTTTTCTTTTGAGTATTTGCTGATAAATAAAAAATAACACTAATAATGGTACTTCCAAGGCTTGCTGCCACTAGTCCTCCGGCTGCTTTTTTATTTTCCTTTCCTACTAGAATAGCAAGGGTGGTTCCAAGGGCAACCACATTTGAACCCACCGCAATGGTGTTATAAGTTCTTGACTTTTTCCAATAGTTGAAAGCTTCTGGGGTATCATACAATAAAGAATGTACTTCTGCGGTAATTAAAGGACGATCATCTTCATAATATTGATATCCTGTAACTCCTAAAAACAGTGTCATTTCTTGTGAAAAAGAGTGAGTCATTGCAAAAAGAGTAAAAATTAAGCAGATGGATAAAAGAGGCTTTTTCATGTTTGGGTTTAAAAAGTTAAAGAAACACCTAGACCATTTCCATCAAACTTTCCATTGATTTTAACACTTGAGGTGGTTTTGGGTTCATCAAAAGTACTGTTGTATTTTAAAATGGCTTTCTTTTTATAATTGTGTTCCTTAATCGAAAAAATAATTGCAGAAATTAATCCCAAAAAGTAACCGGTTATTTTGTAATCGTTTATTGTTCCGTCGGGTTCTAAATTTTTATTAATGTTTACAAAACTTATAATTGAAATACCAAGAGATGAGTAGGAAATAGCTGAATAGGTCCTTGATCTCTTCCAATAAAAATGGGTTTCTTCATTCTGCTGCATTAAAAAGTGAACTTCACTTTTTTCAATACGTGTGTCATCTTGGTAATATTGATAATCAAAAAAACCAGAAAAGAGGGTTAACTCTTGAGCAGAAAGTGAAAAAAAGAAGCCCGACATAAAGACGATTAAAAACATTTTTTTCATGAAGTAAGATTTTTATTAGGTTTTCTAAATGTAATGAAAATTATTTCAAAATCAATTCTTATGAATTGGGGTGTACTAAGAAACATTTGTACTTTTGAATTCAATTAAATAATTTGATTATGAGTGTTTATGATGTTGCCGTTATTGGTTCAGGACCTGGAGGATATGTTGCTGCGATACGTTGCGCCCAATTGGGATTAAAAACAGCTTTAATTGAGAAATACAGTACCCTTGGGGGAACGTGTTTAAATGTAGGCTGTATTCCTTCAAAATCGCTGTTGGATTCTTCGCATCATTTTGAAGATGCTCAAAAACACTTTTCGGAGCACGGAATTGAAATCCAAGGCGAGATCAAAATCAATTTCAAACAAATGATTGATCGTAAAGCTGCCGTTGTGGAACAAACCACCAAAGGAATTGATTATTTAATGCAGAAAAATAACATTGACACTTTTGAAGGGCTTGGAAGTTTTGTGGATGCAACGCACATCAAAATTGATGGAAAAGCGTCACAAACCATAGAAGCCAAGAATAGTATTATTGCAACGGGATCAAAACCAGGGAGTTTACCTTTCATTACTCTAGATAAAGAGCGTGTGATTACCTCTACTGAAGCTTTAAAATTAAAAGAAATTCCAAAGCACCTTGTCGTAATTGGGGGAGGAGTTATTGGTTTGGAATTGGGTCAGGTATATCGTCGTTTAGGAGCAGAGGTTTCTGTGATCGAATATGCAGACCGAATTACTCCCATTATGGATGCAGGATTATCAAAAGAATTGATGAAAGTCATGAAAAAGCAGGGAGTGAAATTTTTCCTCTCTCATGGAGTAAACAAAGTAGAACGCAAAGGAGATCTGGTTACCGTTACCGCTACCGATAAAAAAGGAGCGGAAGTGGAGTTTGAAGGCGATTATTGTTTAGTTTCTGTAGGAAGAAAGCCCTATACAGAAGGACTTAATGCCGCTGCTGCAGGAGTTCAGCTCAACGAAAGAGGACAGGTAGTCGTAAATGATCATTTACAAACTTCAGCATCCAATATATATGCCATTGGAGATGTGGTTCGCGGGGCTATGTTAGCCCACAAAGCCGAAGAAGAAGGTGTAATAGTTGCAGAATATTTAGCAGGTCAGAAGCCGCATATTGATTATAATTTAGTGCCGAATGTGATTTACACCTGGCCCGAAGTTGCTGCAGTAGGGAAAACAGAGGAAGAACTCAAAGCCGCAGGAGTAAATTACAAGAAAGGTCAATTTCCAATGCGGGCATTAGGTAGAGCCAGAGCCAGTATGGATACTGATGGCTTTGTCAAAATTTTGGCAGATGCCAACACCGACGAGGTTTTAGGTGTACATATGATTGGAGCACGTGCTGCCGATTTGATTGCGGAAGCAGTGACAGCGATGGAGTTTAGAGCCTCCGCAGAAGATATTGCAAGAATGAGCCATTCACATCCTACCTATGCAGAGGCCGTAAAAGAAGCTGCCCTTGCAGCAACTGAAGATAGAGCGTTGCATGTTTAAGTACTTGATTCAGGACAAGAAAAATCGAGATGATTAGTGACTAATTTTATGCCATTTTTGCTAATCGTTCACTTCTTTTTTTGACAAAATTTGGATCAAAACATAACGATATTTTCCAATATCTTGGGGAACTGGATTCCTTTCTATAATGTTTACGTCTAAATCATAGATGAATCCAGGAACAAACTCAAAGCCTTCAATCTCGTCATAAAAAAGAGACCAATTTTCTGTGTCAATTGCATCTCCTTCTTGAACGAGATAACATTTTTGTTGAATAAATCCGGTGCAATTTTCTTGGTAATGATTCACTCGAATTAGCGTTCCTTCTGGAAGAATTGGGTCATCCTCAATTTTTGAAGAACAGGTCATAAGAAATAATGACGTGAAGAAGGAAAGGAGGTAGTAGGTTTTCATGGGATTAATTTTTTTACCTTCAAAACAAAAACAATGCCAATGCACCCAGCCAAAAACAAAATCGACCCTAATATGGTCTCTCCAAGGCTTAGTTGATGTGCAAAAAACTTATATAATCCCCAGCCAGTAAGACTTCCATATAAAATAAAATAATGGACGATATATAATCCTAGCGTATTCGTGCCTGTAAACCTCCAGAACTTATATTGAAATCTGTTTTGAAAAAGCATAAAAAAGGACAGCAACAAGAAGAAATCTCCCAGGCGAATAAAAAGGAAGTTGTTTTGTGCGACTTGCTGAAAAAGAGAAAGATTTAGCACATTGCCCAGTAAATGGAATAGCATAGAAGATACAAATATCAAGAACAGACCCAGCAGGGCAGAGGGAAGAATCCACTTTTTAGACGAGGCGTATCTCTTATTAAAAAAGAATGCCAAACTCGATCCGATGAAAACATATCCTAACCAAGGAAGAAGATAGAAAACGCCTCCATAGCCCTTGATTAAATAGGCAGCTATAAATTTAGGAAGCGTATCTAAATTAAGCTGACTGTAGGCAGGTTCTAGAAGAAATAGGATCAATCCAATAATTAAAAAAATCCAAGCAAGGTGATTTTTTAAAAAACGAAGACCAGTATAAAACAAGAGGATAAAACCGATAGACAGACCAATAATATGAAGTACATCGGGCTGAGTAAAAGAGTTGTTGATTGAACCCCACAATAG
>Ga0233402_1000486_pt1 | contig 15154 bp, 13 predicted proteins | sample 54DmetaG_FD_182705 | JGI IMG/M metagenome (GOLD analysis project Ga0233402, IMG submission 182705) | Seawater microbial communities from Monterey Bay, California, United States - 54D | ecosystem: Environmental > Aquatic > Marine > Coastal | place: USA: California | collected 2016-11-11 | reverse complement strand
GCTCCAGCCTTAACTTGTTGAAGGTTGGGCTTGCACCAGCAATCAATTTTATACGGTGTTAGCAGCTTATTAATCCTTATTATTGTATTAAGGGGATTATCCAGATATTATTTTCTTCATCAATCTTGCCTCCTAACTCCTCTAAGACAACTTTGTTTGTTACCATAAGACCTTTTTTTGACATTTCTTCAAATGTGTTTATACCATTTTCCGGGAAGTTTTGTCTTGTTCTGTGAATATTAAATCGATTTGAAAATGTCTGCCCAAATGCACTTTCTATTCCGTCTTTTCCAATCATAAAACCAATCAGACCTCCCCAAGTTGCAGTTGGATTATCCGAATCCCAACCTGCAAGTGTCCCAATTTTTATGGTTTCTTTTAGATCTCCCTCCCCGTAAAAAAGACTTACTAAACTTGCAGCAAAATTTATTCCTGCAGCAAAACAGCCATTACAATATAAATTTCTTGATGTCATGTTGTAGTCGTCTTTTTGGTTAACCTGATATCTGTAGTAAAGTGAATCTCTTGTCTGTTCCCAAGGAATACCAGACTCATATAAGAGTCTAGTATAATCATACATTTTTGCTGGATAGGAATCATTTGGCAGTATTTTTCTTGATTTACTTGACATCCAAAGAATTCTTTCCTTTATACTACTATTAGAATTTGTAGCATACACAAGCGAATACATAGACACGTAAAATTTTGAAATATCCTCTGCTTCATGTCTAGCAGTAGTTTGTATAGGTAATTCAGCCATTTTTAATGCTATATCGGGTCTTGTCGGCGCAAACAGTCCAAATATTTCTGTGGTTAATTGGGCATCAATCATATCATAATGTTCATTGAGTTTTGGGTTCCCAGTTTCGGGTGGAAGAACACCAGCTTTCATTAAATCGAATGCTTTTTGATTAGAAACCCATAGATAGTTTTCCTCTTTAGACTTTATGTGTTTTAACCAGCCATTTTGTATTTGTTCTGCGGTAAGCATACTAACTTTGTTAGTGTATAGAAGATGTTGATACATAAACTCTATGTCTGTATCATCATCAGCACCCCAAATTTCATTACTTTTTTTAAATACAAAATCTATGGTAGGTGATATATCGCTGGGAACACCTTCTCCCCAAATACTTGGTTGGTCGGGTTTTCCCCAATCATCTCTGGTGTAAAAAGCACCCGTTTTTATTTCTCCCAGATTACCAATTTTATCCATTTCTGTTACCAAACCAGTCCAGTTAGCAATACATTGACCTAGCCAAAATCCGTATAATTGATTTTGGTATTTATCTTTTGAAATACTAATAGTTTGTATTTTATTTTCAATAGGATTAGTTTTCTTTTCTGAACACGAAAAAATCAATAATGTTAAAAAGAGTGCAATGAGTTTTTTCATAATAATTTACATGCGTATAACTCCATTGTAGCTATATCGCTTAAGTATGTAATATATTATTTTTTCAATAAAAAATCCAAAGCACTCGAAATGTTTTTGTTGAAAATAAGTAGTAACTAAAATGAAATCTAAAATTTGTAGTAAAATAGTTGTTGGAAGAAAAGGAAAACTGTTTTGTTTGATTCGGCGCAAAAATTATTGTCACATAAACCTTCGAAAAACTACGGAGATTAGAGTGCAAGAAATAGAGACTATTTTGCATAGAAACAGAAGTATTCTGTTAGAGATTATGTAAAAAAAAGAAGAAGGAAAGGAATAACTTATTGCACCTACTCAAATCTTATGGAAAACATAGTTAAAAATAGTGGGAATAAAATATTAAAATGAGCTTGTAGGATTTTTACTTTGAGGTACAGATATGGATAATCCTTCTAATGTTATAAAAGGGAAAGCCCTCTTTGGGAGGGCTTTAAAAAATAAGGATTGGGAAGAGGCTATAAATGAATTACTTCATCATAGGCATCGGCTACGGCTTCCATCATGGCCTCACTCATGGTGGGGTGGGGATGAACCGCTTTCAGCACTTCATGACCTGTAGTTTCAAGTTTACGTCCTAGAACTGCTTCTGCAATCATATCGGTAACGCCTGCACCAATCATATGGCAACCTAACCATTCGCCATATTTGGCATCAAAAATCACTTTTACAAAGCCCTCAGAGGTTCCGCTGGCTTGTGCTTTACCAGAAGCAGAAAAAGGAAATTTACCTACTTTAATGTCATAGCCTTTTTCTTTAGCTTGTGCTTCGGTCATTCCAACAGAAGCAATTTCAGGGAAGCAATAGGTACATCCTGGAATATTATTGTAATCTAAAGCTTCGACTTGTTGTCCCGCAATTTTTTCTACACATAAAATTCCTTCAGCAGAAGCAACATGTGCTAGGGCCTGTCCAGAAGTAATATCTCCAATGGCATAATACCCCGGAAGGTTGGTTTGGTAAAAGTCATTGACTAAAATTTTATCTCGATCAACAACGATTCCTACATCTTCTAGGCCTAAATTTTCAATATTGGTTTTGATCCCAACAGCTGAAAGGACAATGTCTGCTTTCAATTTTTCTTCTCCTTTAGCCGTTTTTACGGTAGCCGTTACGCCTTTGCCTTTGGTGTCAACGTGGGTAACTTCCGCTCCCGTTAAGATATTGATCCCACTTTTCTTGAAAGAACGTTCCAGTTGTTTAGAAATCTCTACATCCTCTACTGGTACGATGCGGTCTTGGAATTCGACTACGGTAACCTCAGTTCCCATAGCGTTATAAAAATAAGCAAATTCAATCCCTATGGCTCCCGATCCTACCACGATCAACTTTTTAGGCTGTTTGGGTAAGGTCATAGCTTCACGATAGCCAATGACTTTTTTTCCGTCTTGTGGAAGGGAAGGTAGTTCTCTTGAGCGTGCTCCCGTTGCGAGTATAATATGTGAAGCACTGTATTCCTCTGTTTTATCGTTTAGGGTAACACTGACCTTTTTGCCGGCAAGAATTTTTCCATGACCGTTTAAAATGTCAATTTTATTTTTCTTCATCAAAAATTGTACACCCTTGCTCATTCCCGCGGCAACATTTCTACTGCGATTCACTACGGCATCAAAATCTTTATCGTAATCTTTAACAATCAACCCGTAGTCTCCGGCATGTTTTAAATAATCAAAAACTTGTGCAGACTTGATTAAAGCTTTAGTGGGAATACAACCCCAGTTCAAACACACTCCGCCCAAACTTTCTTTTTCTACAATAGCGGTTTTAAAACCAAGTTGTGAGGCTCTAATTGCCGTAACATAGCCTCCTGGACCGCTTCCTACTACTATAATATCATATGCACTCATGAAGTGTAATTTAAATTCGCTGTAAATTTACAAAACTAGAGACAATATTTAGGCTTAATTTTCCTCCTTAGCAAAATCAATACTGGCGGCATTGACACAATAGCGTTCTCCTGTTGGAGTAGGACCGTCATTAAAAACATGTCCTTGGTGTCCACCGCATTGGGAACAAACAATTTCGGTTCGTAACATCCCATGTGTGCTGTCTTTGATATATTCTAAAGCACCAGGAAGGGCTGCATCATAAGAGGGCCATCCGCAATGACTGTCAAACTTGGATGTTGAATCATAAAGTGCTTGTCCGCAGCCTTTACAATTATAGATTCCTTTTTCGTAATGTTCATTAAAAACACCCGTAAACGGATGTTCTGTTCCTTTTTATCTTAAAATGTAGAATTCTTCTGGTGACAATTGTTCCTGCCATTCAGTTTCTGTTTTATTTACCGGGTAAACTTTATTGCTCATTTTTTTGGAATAAAAGCCAAAGCAGCAGAGTTGATACAATGGCGTTGTCCTGTGGTTTTTCGTGGACCGTCATTGAACATGTGTCCCAGGTGTCCTCCGCAGGTATTGCATTTTAATTCGGAACGAGGATATCCAATTTTGTAATCCACATCGTACTCTAAGTTTTCTTCGAAACCACGGTCAAAGGAAGGCCATCCTGTACCCGAGTCAAATTTATGTTGGGACTTGTATAAAGGGGTTTGACAGCCACCACAAACATAAACCCCCTCTTTTTTATTGTTGTTTAATGGGCCTGTGAAGGCACGTTCAGTTGCAGCATGACGAAGCACTCTGTATGCCAATGGAGATAAAATCTCTTTCCATTCAGTGTCAGTTTTTACCACTGCATATTCTTTTTTTGGACTCTTTTTTTCTTGAGAATTGCCCTGGCAAGAAACCAACAAGGCAAGTAAGAATAGGGGGATGTATTTTGTCATCTTTTTTTGTCAAAATTAGGAATCTTTTTTTTACTCAAAACCAGAAATGATTTCTTTGTAGAAATTTAACATAGTTGTGAGTATTATTCATTAATTTTAAAGTATTAAAATAAACCCTATGAGACCTACTTTTTTTCTAATATTATGTATCCTTTTTTCGGATTGTAAAGTCAATCATTTAACGGGTAAAAAAACCTTTAATGCCTTTTCTAACAAGCAACTGTTTCCCATGGCATTACAACAGTACAATTCCTTTTTAAAAGAAAACGAGCCTGTCAAAGGCACCATAGAGCAGCAGCAGATTTTGAAGATCGGAGGAGATATTGCGGAAGCAGCTCAAAAGTATTTTGCTTTCAAAGGACAGCCTAATTTTTTACATGATTATGCCTGGGAATATAATTTAGTTAAAAATCCCCAACGCAATGCTTGGTGTATGCCCGGAGGGAAAATTGTCTTTTATACCGGTATCCTTCCTATAGCAAATAATCCTGATGGAATCGCAGCAATTATGGGTCATGAAGTGGCCCATGCCCTTGCCGATCATGGGGGACAACGCATGTCTATAAGTTTGGCACAACAAGGGTTGAATATTATTGCGATAAAAGCCACCGAAAAACAACCCGAGGCAAAACGAAAAGCAATTCTTACCGCCTATGGTATTGGTTCCTCTGTGGGGGCTGTTTTGCCTTTTAGCAGAAAACATGAATCCGAAGCGGACAAAATTGGTTTAGAATTGATGGCAATAGCAGGATATAACGTGGAGGAAGCACCAAAACTATGGGAAAGAATGAAAGCGGCCTCCAAGGGGAAATCACAACCCGAAATTTTAAGTACCCACCCCTCAAATCAAAGACGTATTGATAACTTAAAGAGCTGGGCGTCAGGAGCAAAAGTCTTAGCCAATGAAATCAATGCGTACAAAAATTAAGATTCCTATTGTTTTTCGTTACTTTGAGGGACTAAATAGATTGAATGTTAAGCTTAAAAATACCTTTAGAGAAAGGAAGTAAGAAAATTATTAACGCTTGGGCTTTTTATGATTGGGCAAATTCAGTTTATCCTCTGGTCATTTCCTCCGCCATTTTTCCAATTTATTACGGAGCTTTATTCTCTGAAGATAATATCATTTCTTTTTTTGATTATGAGGTAAAGAATACTGCCATGATCAGTTTTGTGACGGCAGCAGCCTTTTTTATTGTTGCCTTTATGTCGCCCTTGCTTTCTGGAATTGCGGATTATATAGGGAACAAGAAACGCTTTATGAAGCTTTTTGTTTATCTAGGTGCAAGTAGTTGTGTGGGCTTATATTTTTTTGAATTGGAGACCATTTATTTGGGTTTATTCATTCATTTTTTAGGCTTGATAGGATATTGGTCCAGTGTGGTTTTTTATAATTCGTACCTCCCAGATATTGCTTTTCCAGAACAACAAGACCGGGTGTCTGCACGGGGGTTTTCTGTGGGATACATAGGTAGTGTTATTTTACTATTGTCCAATTTGGCGATGGTAATGAATCCAGACTGGTTTGGAATTACTGGTACCGAAGGGGAAGCTGCTATGAAAGCGATGCGCTATTCTTTTGTTTCTGCTGGGATTTGGTGGATACTTTTTAGCCAGTATTCTTTTTATTTTTTGCCCAAAGGAAATCGTGAGGTTAAAGTCACCAAAGATATTTTTTGGAATGGATATAGAGAATTGAAAAGTGTATGGAAACAATTGGAACACAATAAAGCTTTAAAACGATATCTACCTGCTTTTTATATGTATAGTATGGCATTACAAACAGTTTTGTTAGTTGCTGCTTATTTTGGAGAAGAAGAGATTCAATGGGGGAGTGCAGGGGAAAAAACAACAGGACTCATAGTGAGTATTCTCTTGATACAAATTGTGGGGATACTGGGTGCTTTTTTAACAGCTCGTGCTTCTGAACGTTTTGGAAATATTCGCGTTTTAATTGTGGTCAATTTAATATGGGCAGCATTATGCTATTATGCCTACCACATTCAAACCCCGATTCAATTCTACACGGTTGCTGGATTGGTAGGGATGGTAATGGGAGGACTTCAGGCACTTTCAAGATCCACGTATTCAAAGTTAATTCCGAAAACAGAAGACACGGCTTCTTTTTTTAGTTTCTATGATGTAACCGAAAAAATAGGGATCATTGTAGGAATGTCCCTATTTGGTGTGATTGATCAGATTACGGGAAGTATGCGCAACGCGATTTTATTTTTCATGCTCTTTTTTATTGTAGGAGCCTTGATGTTGCTCCGTGTTCCCCGTAAAAAATTAAAAGGTTAATCTCGAATAATAATATCCCCAGAACCAGTCACTTTAGTTATTTGTTTTTCAGGTTTACCTTTACAAATAATATCTCCAGATCCAGTAATAGAGGCATTTAAATTTTCAGATGTATTCATAATAATATCTCCAGAGCCTGTGATTTTGGCTTCGCCAGTATCCGCCTTGATGTCTCCTGCATCTATATCTCCAGATCCTGTAACGGTAAAGTTTACTTTATTTGCTTTACCTATTAAAGTAATCTCTCCTGATCCTGTTACCGTTCCGTTCACCGCAGTAACCTCAAGGTTTAAGCTGATTTCTCCTGAGCCCGAGAGTATCGTTTTAAAGTGATCTCCTTCCAAAGGAACCTTGGAGTGAATCTCGCCGGATCCACTTAAAATAACTTTATTAATTTTCTCCACGGGAATCGTAATGTAAACTGTTCCAGAATCCCAGTTTCCAAACCAAGATTTTTCTTGTTGCTTGATAAGTAAGGTTCCTTTTCTAACTTCAGTTTCAATTTTGTCAAGATCATCAGGGTCTCCTTTCAGTTCGATTGTTCCTTCCGAACCGGACACTAATTTGACCTCATAGCTCCCTGCTACATGGATTCCGTCATAGGTTCCAACATTTCTTTTTTCAGTGTGTTGTGCATTGATTTTGATTGCATTAAGGCCAAGGATAGCCACTAGGATAAGTAAGTTTTTCATGATTGTTAATTTGAAGGGTTAAGTTTGACACCTCCATATTCGGAAGTGATTTTTAAAGTGGATAAAGAGTTACTTTGATTATAAATTCCTTTATAATATTTTTCGGTTATTCTGCTATTTTCAATGGAATGGTCTAATGGAAGGGTAGATCGGAAACCAGCATAGTCTAAATTAATTTCGTAAGAGAAAGACCAATCTTCGTCAATACCCAACTGAACACCTGTATATTCTGCGTCAATCTCCACACTTTTTACCGAAGGTTTGATTTGTTTTACCTGTATTAATCCAAATTCATTGTCTAAGCTAAGCTGCTCAGTAACGGTCCCACACTTGAGTGTTAAATAGTCCCCTTTGCCCCTCAAAGTTCCGATATTTTCTGTAATTAATTTTCCATAGTCATTTTTAAAACTTAAAAAGTTAACCAAATCAAAGGAGGCGTTGGTGTAATCTGCATTCAATTCGATTTCACCTGCTTGTTCAATTTCAAAGCCAGAATAATCGGCATTAATGATTCCGCCTTTAATAAAATCAATTGTAGAATTGGAGGTGTAATCAAAGTTCAATAGGTTATTAGTCGCATTCAAGTCTCCCAAGATCATTTTTCCATAATCACAACTGATTGTTGCTTGACCCTCCAAACGGTTTAATCGTATGGTGCCATAATCATTTGTTAGGTTCACACTATTGGATTTGGGAAGTTTAACGGTGTAATTGATTCTGTAATTAATAGCATTACTTGAAAACCATTTAAAACTCCAGTGGTCCTCAATTTTTGTTTTGGCGATTACTTTTTCTGGACTTAAAGAAAATAGAACATCAATAGCATCCAGTTTTTCCTGTACACTTTTTGAATTTCTTCCCTCAACGGTAATGAGTACATCAATAATGACTTTATTTTCATCCCAACTGCTTATGTTTAAATCGCCAAAAGCATTGTCAATTTCAACAAGAGCATCTGGGTTTACAACGATCTCTTTGTGAATTTTTTTACTGCTCTCTTGTAAGTTTGCAAAAAGCATATTTTCTGCAACCAAAAGGAAGAATAACAGGAAGCTTAGTTTATAGTATTTTATTTTCATTCTCTAAATTTTTAATCGTGATTAATTGATTTTGTAATTCCGTTAAAAGGTCTATTTGCGTTTTGAGATTAGAAATTAAAGCCTGAATCAGTTTCGACTGATTGGGTTCTAATTGCCACTGACTGTAAAGCCTTTGATAATCTTCTTGAATTCGATTGATTAGGAGTTTTGAATCTTCCATAAATTGTTTGCCTTGGGGAGAATCAAAATGGCTGAGATCTTTAAGTTGTTGGTTAATTAGAAAGGTAAAGTGTGTTTCCGCTTTTTGAAATTTAAGTACTTCTTCAGAAGGTGTTTCTTGAGTAAACCAAAAAGTTTGACTCAAACCAATACATAAGAGAGCCACGGCAGCCCATTGCAAAACAGCACGTCGCTTGTGGAATTGCTTCTGAGTTGATAGACGTTTCGAAAAACGCTCTTCGTGACCCTCTGGAAGTTTCGGGTGCATTTGTTCCGCATCCCATGCGATAAATGCTTCTTTAATGGAGACTTTTTTCATACTAATAATTTTTTTAATTGTTCACGGGCACGAGAAAGGGTCGTGCGACAATTGCCAGGACTCCAATTCATAATCTCGCTAATTTCTTGATGATCATAGCCTTCAAGATAATATAGCTTTAAAATGATTTGGTAGCGTTCGTTTAATTGATTTAGCGCCTTTTCAAGTTTTCCTTTTTCTAATTCGAAAGTGAATTCGGTATCTTCCTCCTGATTGATACTTAATTCGGCATTGTTTTCAAGTTGATCATTTCGAACAAATCGCTTGTTTTTTTGATAGTAGGCAATACTTTTTCTTACCACGATCTTATGCAACCAACCTTCAAAGCTACCCTCGCCATTGTATTGCTCCAATCGCTGAAATGCCGTGATAAAGCCCTCTTGAACCGCATCTAAGGCATCCTCCGCATTTTTCACAATACGATAAGCACTGTAATAAAGGTTTTGACTAAATCGTTGATAGAGTTCCATTTGTGCTTTTTGATCCAGCTTTTTACAGGCAAGAATCAGGGAGTTTATATGTTGTTGTTTATAATTCAAATTGCGACGTTCATTTATATGAGTATAAAAGATTACAGATGTTACACTTTAAATGAAAATTAGATATTGGCATAACTATTGCCTTTTATTTAGGGATGTTATTAAAACGGTTTTAAAATAATGTTTTCTATCTAAAAACCCCTATCTCCCAAGATAACAATGACAGAATGACTTAAAAAAAAATAAATGTCGAAATCCTTTTTTAATGCAGTAGACAACTTGTCACTGCAAGATATAGAATCCGAAGCGGATTTAATTCCTTTAATGTCAACAGAAGATGAGGAAGCTTTAGAAAATGAAGCATTACCAGAATTTGTTCCAATTCTTCCGTTGAGAAATACAGTTCTTTTTCCGGGGGTGGTTATTCCCATTACCGCAGGAAGAGACAAATCCATTCAATTAATCAAAGAAGCGAACAAAGCGGACAAAATCATTGGAGTTGTTGCCCAGCGCAATGAAAATGAAGAAAATCCTGGGGCGAAAGATATATATCAACTGGGTACTGTTGCTCAAATTCTTAGGGTTTTAAAAATGCCAGATGGAAATACCACCATAATTATTCAAGGAAAAAAGCGTTTTGAAATTGATGCTATTTTGGAAGAGGAACCTTATCTGAAAGCTCAAATAAAGGCTGTCGATGATCAAGTGCCAACCCCTACTGACAAAGAGTTTAATGCTACCATTGATTCGATTAAGGATCTTGCCCTTCAGATTATTCAAGAGAACCCCAACATACCAACAGAGGCTTCTTTTGCCATTAAAAATATACAAACACCTTCTTTTCTAATCAATTTTGTTGCCTCTAATATGAATGTGGCAGTAAAGCAAAAGCAAAGCATCCTTTCTGAGGTGAGCTTGCATCAGCGTGCTTTAATGTGCCTAAAGCACATGAATGAAGAGTACCAAAAGCTTGCGCTTAAAAATGACATTCAGTCTCGAGTACGTTCAGAAATGGATACGCAACAGCGAGAATATTACTTACACCAACAAATGAAAACCATTCAAGAAGAATTGGGCGGTGTTTCCTATGAGGAAGAGGTTGAAGAAATGAAAGCGCGTGCAAGTGCCAAACTCTGGTCCGAGGAAGTAGGAAAGCATTTTGACAAAGAGTTAATGAAAATGCAACGCATGAATCCGCAGGTTGCTGAATATTCCATACAGCGAAATTATTTAGACTTGTTTTTAGATTTGCCATGGAATGAATTTTCTGAAGATAATTTTGATCTTAAACGCGCTCAGAAAATATTAGATCGAGATCATTTTGGTTTGGAAGAGGTCAAGAAACGTGTCATTGAATACTTAGCAGTATTGAAATTACGCAACGATATGAAATCTCCTATTTTATGCTTGTATGGTCCTCCAGGAGTAGGTAAAACCTCCTTGTGAAAATCCGTAGCAGAAGCACTTGGAAGAGAGTATGTGAGGATTTCATTAGGCGGTATGCGCGATGAAGCGGAAATTCGTGGGCACCGTAAAACATATATTGGTGCATTACCTGGAAGAATAATTCAGAGTTTAAAGAAAGCGGGGACCTCAAATCCTGTTTTCGTTCTGGATGAAATTGATAAATTATCCACCAGCGCACAAGGAGATCCCGCTTCGGCACTTTTGGAAGTGTTAGACCCCGAACAGAATGAATCTTTTTATGATAATTTCCTAGAAATGGGTTATGATCTATCTAAGGTTTTATTTGTGGCTACAGCCAATAGCCTAGGACCCATTCATCCCGCACTGAGAGACCGAATGGAAATTATTAATGTGAGTGGGTATACTCAAGAAGAAAAAACAAGTATTGCTCAAAAGTTTTTATTGCCCAAACAACTCAAGGAGCATGGAATGAATAAAAAGCATCTGACATTAAAGAAATCGGTTTTGGATAAAATCGTGGAAAGCTATACGCGAGAGTCTGGGGTCAGAGGTTTGGACAAACAAGTGGCAAAGGCAGTGCGCTATGCTGCCAAGTCCATTGCCATGGAAGAGGAGTACAAAATAAATCCAGAAGTAGGAGACCTAACAATAATTTTAGGTCCAGCGAAAGTACACCGCGATTTATATGAAAACAACCATGTAGCAGGAGTAGTAACGGGTTTAGCCTGGACTTCTGTCGGTGGGGATATCTTGTTTATAGAGTCTGCGATTTCTCCCGGAAAAGGGATGCTGAGCATCACTGGAAACCTAGGAAAGATAATGAAGGAGTCGGCAACCATTGCTTTGGAGTATATCAAAGCCAATGCAGCTTTATTGGAGCTTGCAGATTTTCAATTTGATAAATATAACATTCACATTCACGTTCCAGAAGGAGCCACTCCAAAGGATGGACCTAGTGCAGGGATTACAATGTTAACTTCTTTAGTTTCTTTATTTACTCAAAAACGTGTTAGAAAACACTTGGCCATGACTGGAGAGATTACCCTCAGAGGTAAAGTCCTTCCTGTAGGTGGGATTAAAGAAAAAATTCTTGCAGCCAAACGTTCCAAAATAAAAGAGATCATTCTTTGCGAAGACAACAGAAAAGACATTGAGGAAATTAATCCAAATTATTTAAAAGGATTGCATTTTCATTATGTTAGAGAAATGCACGAGGTTTTATCATATGCCATAACATCTCAAAATGTTGTGAATGCCAAGAAACTTAACGCTTCTTAGATAAAAGACTACTTTTGTACGATGAAGAAAATCATTATTGCAATTGATGGCTTTGCAGCGACAGGAAAAAGTACTGTTGCTAAAAAGATTGCAGCTGCTTTAGGTTACATTTATATTGACACGGGGGCTATGTATCGCGCTGTTACTTATTTTGGACAAAAACAAAGCACAGAAGAGAGTATTGATATTTTGCAATTAATTGAAGCACTTCCTCAAATCAAAATTCATTTTGAAAATACAGCTCAAGGACAACTAACCTTTTTGAATGATGAAAACATTTCAACCGAAATTCGTGAATCTAAGGTTAATAATGCTGTCAGTGATGTTGCCAGTTTAGAAGAGGTAAGAAATTTTCTAATTAGTCAACAACGTTCTTTGGGGAAAAACAAGGGAATTGTTATGGACGGTAGAGATATTGGGACTGTTGTCTTTCCAGAAGCAGAATGTAAATTTTTTCTTACGGCCTCTCCAGAGATCAGAGCTCAACGGCGTCATAAAGAGCAGTTGGAAGCTGGAAATTTAGAATCCTATGAAGCTGTCTTAAGCAATGTTAAAGCTAGAGATCATCAGGATTCAACACGAAAGATCAATCCGTTACGAAAAGCAGACTCCGCGCTTGAAATAGATGTTAGTTCGCTTTCTATTGAAGAAGTATATCAGTCCATGTCAAAGCAGATTTCAAGAGTAATTGAAACCTAAAATTACATTAAAAAATTCTATTTATTATTTGTTTATCAAGTGATTAAGGCTATATTTGCACGCTTTTAATTGGAAGGAAAAACCGAAAGCAACAACAATTTTATAAACGACTTCTGTATCTGCAATTCAGGTTTTCCCATATACAGAATACAAAAACCCATCGGAAATGGCTAAAAAACCAACCGAAGAGGCTGCAGCCAAAAGCGCTGAGTCCAAGAAAGCAGTAACTCCAAAAAAAACAACTGCTAAAAAAACCACAAAAAAAGAAGTAGCACCCAAAGTAGAAGATACCGAAGCGACTCCCGTTGCTGAAGAAGCTACTCCTGTTATTGAAGAAACTGCTCCTGTAGTTGAAGAAGCTGCACCTGCAGTAGAAACGACTGTTGATGTTGCTGTGGTTGAAGAAGAAAAAACCTCTAAAGTTGATGAAAAAGCAGCACAAGCTGAATTTCTAGACAACTTTAACTGGCACAATTATCAAGAAGGAATCGATGTGATCGAGGACAAACAACTTGATGAATTCGAAAAATTAGTAAAAGAAAATTTCGTTGATACTTCTGATGAAGATGTGATTGAAGGAGAAGTAGTTTACATGACAGAGCGTGAGGCTATAATCGATATCAATGCAAAATCTGAAGGGGTTATCTCACTCAATGAATTTCGTTACAATCCAGATTTAAAAGTAGGCGATAAGGTAGAAGTCATTGTTGACACTCGCGAAGATCGTACAGGTCAATTGGTTCTATCTCACCGTAAAGCACGTGTAATCAAAGCTTGGGATCGTGTAAATAATGCACATGACAATGCTGAGATTGTAAGTGGTTTTGTTAAATGTAGAACAAAAGGGGGAATGATTGTCGATGTATTCGGCATTGAAGCTTTCTTACCAGGCTCTCAAATTGATGTGAAGCCGATTCGTGATTACGATCAATATGTAAATAAAACAATGGAATTTAAAGTTGTGAAAATTAATCACGAATTTAAAAACGTTGTTGTTTCTCATAAAGCTTTGATTGAAGCAGATATTGAAGAACAGAAAAAAGAGATCATTGGTCAACTAGAAAAAGGACAAGTTTTAGAAGGAACTGTTAAAAACATTACATCTTACGGAGTCTTTATTGATTTGGGTGGTGTAGACGGATTAATTCACATCACAGATCTTTCTTGGAGTCGAATCAATCATCCAAGTGAAATTTTGGAATTGGATCAAAAGTTAAATGTTGTAATTCTTGATTTCGATGACAACAAGTCTCGTATCCAATTAGGATTAAAACAATTAAGTAAACACCCATGGGATGAGATTTCTGAGACACTAAAAGAAGGTGAAAGAGTCAAAGGTAAAGTAGTTGTTATTGCAGACTACGGTGCTTTTGTTGAAATCGAAGAAGGTGTTGAAGGATTAGTTCACGTTTCTGAAATGTCTTGGTCTACTCATTTACGATCTGCACAAGATTTCGTAAAAGTAGGGGATGAAGTAGAAGCGATTATTTTATCCATAGACCGTGAGTCACGAAAAATGTCTTTAGGGATCAAGCAAATTACGCCAGACCCATGGACCGACATTACGTCTAAATATCCAATCGGATCCAAACATTCTGGTTTGGTAAGAAACTTTACCAACTTCGGAGTATTTATTGAATTGGAAGAAGGAATTGATGGATTAGTTTATATCTCTGATTTATCTTGGACTAAAAAAGTGAAGCACCCGTCTGAGGTTCTTGCTCTAGGAGACAAGATTGACGTGATTGTTCTTGAATTAGACGTTGAAGGACGTAAATTAAGTTTAGGTCACAAACAAACGAAAGACAATCCTTGGGATAAATACGAAAAGGAGTTTGGTTTAGAATCTGAGCATACTGCAAAGATTACTGAGATGGTTGACAAAGGAGCTACGATTCATTTTAATGAAGATATTATTGCTTTTGTACCTTCTCGACATTTAGAGAAAGAAGATGGCTCTAAATTAGGGAAAGGAGATGAAGCTGTTTTCAAAATCATAGAATTCAATAAAGAGTTCAAAAGAGTAGTTGCTTCTCATACCGTTCTTTTCAAAGAGCAAGAGATTAAAAACCTTAAGCGTGCCACTAAGAATGTAGCTTCGGCGAATTCTGAAAAAACAACCTTAGGAGATTTAGACGCCCTTGCAAACTTGAAAGAGCAAATGGATAATGATAAATAATTACCCATTGTAATATATTTTTTAAAACCCTCCTTTGGAGGGTTTTTTTTATACTCAATAAAATAATACTTTTGTAATAGAAACCAACTATGACGCCTAAAGTCCTTCTTAGCGAAAAAAGGGTTAACATCATGTTAAACAGGCTCTGTTGTCAATTGATCGAACGTCATGGCGATTTTTCTGAAACTGTTTTGGTAGGACTTCAGCCTCGAGGGGTACTGCTTCTAGATCAACTCATCCATTTACTTCATGAAAATGGAATTTTCTCTATTCAAAAAGGAAAGCTAGATACTACTTTTTTTA
>Ga0233402_1000483_pt1 | contig 15250 bp, 11 predicted proteins | sample 54DmetaG_FD_182705 | JGI IMG/M metagenome (GOLD analysis project Ga0233402, IMG submission 182705) | Seawater microbial communities from Monterey Bay, California, United States - 54D | ecosystem: Environmental > Aquatic > Marine > Coastal | place: USA: California | collected 2016-11-11 | reverse complement strand
GAGCCAAGGTGGGACCACCCAAGAGAAACCCTAACTACTTGTAAAAGAGGAAGTTGGGGTTCTTTTTTTATCTTAATTGAGGTGTGGAGGTACAAATAGAGGTACAGTTTAATTAATGTAAGACTTTGATAACCATGATTTTAATTAGATGGTTCAGGTACCAAAAAAACACAGTTTTTAAATTAATTTCGAAATATTATTATATTTGTATTATACAACTAGTATAATACTTTGTCACATGATAACAGATTTACTTAATTCGTGGGAAGAAACATATAAAAAAGGTCAGTTAACCCTATGGATTTTTCTTTCACTTAAAGATGGGGATAAGTATGTGGATGAGATAAAGTCTTTTATTGAAAACATGTCAAACAAGACTATATCCTGTGAGGAACAAAGTATATATAGAAGTTTAAGAAAATATCTTCATTTAGGGATTGTAGAATTTAATTTAAAAGAAGGAAATAAAGGTCCTGAAAGGAAATATTATAAACTAACTGAATTAGGTGACAATCTATTTAACCAATTCATCGAAAGAAATATCAATTTGTTTTATGAAGAGAAAATAAAAAAACTATTAAAACGGAAATAGAATGAAAACAACCATAACCAAACCACTTGTTCAATTTATCTTAGTGACAACACTACTAACAATTATGTTTAGAATTTCTTTATCAGAAGTGTTGAATAATCAACTGTGGAATTTAGTGTTTATCCCCCCAGTAATTTATTTTATTTTAATGTACGTTTCAGGACGGTTCTTCGGAATCAAGGAATATGAATATTTACCAATTGGTGATATTGGTTTTAGATTTCATCTATCCACATTTGTTGTTTTCTTCTCTGTCTCATATACGATGTTTTACCTTGAATACATGTCAGGTTCAGAACCAAGAAGTATAATTGATACTACATTATTGATTTGGGGGATATTATTATTTACTCACTTTATTTTTTACCAAAAATTTAAAAAGAATAATATCAAAGGAATCAATAAAGAAGATATTTTTAGATAGTGATAAGAAATTTATTTAAAAATTTTTAAACCCTTGATATTGTACCTCCGGAGGTACAAGTTGTACCTCTAAGGAGTACAAAACACCATTAATTTAAGGCATAAAAACTTGATTATCAATAAGTTAACAAATTGGTTCTAGTCCAGGTGGGACCACCAACACGCCCCTTCTTTACGGAGGGGTTTTTTGTTTTTTTCTCCTACTTCAAGATTGAGGGACAAAGGGCTAACCCTGTTTCGTTTTTGTTTCTATTTTCCCTAATACGGTTAGAACTACAATTACCAACCCTATTATGAACTGTAGGCTAAAACTCCAATGAAACGTTTCCTTTTCAAGTTGATTAATACCTCCACTTAACATAAAAAGGATTCCGTAGCAATACCAAAAGATTTTTCGAAAGCGTGTTTTTTTAGTTTCTGACAATTTCATTGTCTTCATAGAAACAATATGTAGAATCCCTACAAGAACAAATGTCCCCATTAAGATTAAAATGCCTTTTTCCATATTGTAAAGTTATGTTTTTTTAACTGCTGTAATGACCAAGGTTCCTGCCCATTGTTCTTTAGCACCAACACGCCAAGCGTCCACCTCAGCAAACCCTGCGTCTTTAAAAAAACGGATCCAAGTTGCTTCGGGGAGTAGTTGCATAATGGAAACCCCGCAGTCTTCAGGCCAAGAGTGAGAAACCGTATTTTCTTTGTAAAAGTCAAGCCCCACAATCAGGCGACCGTCTTTGTTTAGCCAGTCTTTATACACCATAGCGATAAAGGCTTTTGGGTCTGATAGGTAATATACTACTTCCATGGAGTGTACAACATCTACTTTTTCATTTGGCATCCATTTACTTAAATCAGCATGGTGATATGCCCCCGTTGGATCAATAGACAGCGCTTTTTCAATCATCTTCTGCGCACCATCAACACCAGCAGCAGCAGCACAGTCGTTGTGTGCTTTTACCAGCCGCACAACCCATCCGTTTCCACACCCAGCATCTATAAAGCTGAAGTTTTTTTTATTTTTTAGGGCATATTCAAGCATATTATTTACAGCCACCTCGTGCCCTTTGGCCATAGGTTCGTCTCGGCCGGTTGCTGCCCATTCACTAAATACAGTTGTTGGTTTCCTTTTCATTTATCTCATCAAACTAAAATGACCAGTAAACATTCGTCCATCTTCTAATTTTACCCTGAACCAGTAATCATCCGCAGGCATAGGGGAGCCGTTATAGGTGCCGTCCCAGCCAACACCGCCTGGGGTAATTTGCGCCAATAGCCTTCCGTGTCGATCAAAGATATAAATCAATGACTGCGACTGGAACACGCCATCCACGCCTGATAGCTGCCAATTATCGTTTTTGCCATTGCCGTTTGGTGTAAAATAAAGCGGATACCCAACGACAGACGAAGTGACGCTTTTTGTACCACATCCGTTTTTGTCTCTAACCGAGACTTGATGTATTCCTGGGGGGACGTCATCAAAAACAGGACTATCTTGATAAGGGCCTCCATCTAGTGAGAATTCATAATCGCCAATACCAAGCGCACCAATTCCAGTTAGTACTTCAATTCTGTTGCTACCATCAGAAGTTAAGTCAAAGAAAGATAAGTCGTCAAGATCAAAAAGCGGGTACTCTGATTCTTTCACAACAATAGTTTTGATGGTCTCACAGCCTGATAAATTATTTGTAGCAGTAGCGGTATAAGTTCCTCCTGCAGTGATACTTATTTCGTTGGTGTTTTGCACAAGTGGAGCGCCGTCAATTGTCCAAGCATAGGAATAGACATCTCCCTGATTGGCAATACTAATAATGTCCACTCCAAGGTTGGTACAGAATACCTGTGTTGATGGCAGGTCAAACGTTGGAAAAGGCGCAAGGACTAAATCAGCCACTTTAATACGCCCCAAGCATTCAATTTTTACACCAACATCTTGAATACCAGCCCATATCTCTTGCGTTTTTAGAGGAGGGTTAACATTCAGTGGCTGAGTGATATCAATGGCATTTCGCTGAAAAACCGCATCAATTTCATTCTTGTAAAAGTTGATTTCTACAGCAGACCTACTGTAATCTGGGTTGGCAGCTAACAGCTTCACGCGAATGTCATCAAAGATGGACGTCTCAAAAGTTCCTATTATCGGATTAGCACTATTCTCGTCCACACAATCGTAAAAAGTTAGAGGCGTAAATGCCGCCGGCACATCGTTTGTTCCAATTGTAAACGTAACCTTTATGGGCTCTCTGGAGCCACCAGCAGTAAAGACGTCATCAAAACGCGCACAAAGGGAATTTTTGTTTATAATCTTTACATATACATCTTGGGAAGCAACACCAATTGGTACGACAAAATTTTCTGCATCAACCACGGCAGTTGTTAGGGCAGCATCTAAATAAAAGGCAAAGCGTTCATTGGCATAATTTGCTGAAAAACGATCTACAAGACTGTTGAGGTTGTATTTTATTTGACCATCTGTTTCACATTGCTCAACTTCTATTGTTGAAATGAGCGCTGTGGGCAGCTTGTCTACAATCACCTTAAAGGAGTTGTCATATCTAACACACCCTGTAACAGGGTCTTGAATGCGCACAAAAATTTCTTTTTCGCCGCTATCTGTGGTTTGTGTTGTATAAGATGTAATGCCCCCTATATTGTCTTTGGCATCAGTTAATGTCTTGTGATAGCTTATGGCGAAGGCTGTACTTGCCCCCCCCAAAGCTGTCAAAATTTCATTGGTTTTAGTAGTTAAGTCAAAAGTGTGTTCTCCATCTTTATCATTCCCAACGGTATCATCATCACAATCGTGCATGTCATCAATGGTTATTTCTAGGGGGAGATCATCAACAATCAAATCAAAGCTCCCGAATTTTTCAGAAATACAGCTTGTTTTGGTATTAACAACCCTGAAATACAGCTTTTGAGGGTTTGCCGTGTTGGTAAAGGGCACTGCTGTTGAGATACTATCAGCAACAGTAGCCGTATCTGTCTTATAATAAAAGACGTTTCGGTCAATGACTCCTAGCAATATGTTGTCTCTATGCTTGCCTAAATCAAAATCAGCTTCATTTGTGTCAGTACTGTCGCCGTCTAAATTATTGTCACAAGCCGTGATATTGCTGGCGGGTAGTACCGTTGGCAAATCATTAACCGTGATGGTAATGCTATCTTCACAAAGCACACCATTTACCGTAATTTCATAAAAATAGGTTGTCGTTACTGGGGGTGTTTCTACTATACTATTACTTGTCATGCCAGTAATTTGAGTTTTGGCACCGCCTACTTCTTGTTTATACCACTTAACACTAGACACGCCTTCAAATTCAAATACAGGCCAAGAATTGCCGCCACCCCCATTATCTGCCATGTCGTTCCACTCTATTCCAGAGGGATTGAAATCAAATTGCGCATAGTCTTCACTTCCGTCTTCAATTCCATCGCTGTCAGCGCTATTAGTGGCGAAATCCCAATCGTTAGGCTCTCCTGATTTCCAATTCGCTAGGGCAGGGTCAAGGGGGCTTCCGTTTAACCAAACCCACCCTTCATCAAAGCCATTTCCTTTTAAGGCATCTATTTGACGCAGTCCCAACCAGAAGTGGGTATCAGCTGTTCCGGCATAGCCGTCGGCCAAAAGTTTGTTATAGACTGCATTTTCTTCGGCTTTGTTGTCAATTACATACATAGAGGCTCCTGCCCCTTGGCTTTGAATAAGGTTTCTTGCACCTGTCCAAGTCATGGCTACTTTTCTCAAAAAGTAGTGCGACCCACCGTAGCTTAAAAACTTTTCATATGATGAATCAAGTCGACGTTCAAATTCAAAAACGGTTTGTGGCACCCCTGTGGCGGTAATAGTTATAGAGTCTCCCAAACAAACAGCATCGCTGGGTTCAGAAGAGTCGAGTTTAGGACTAGCAATAATAACATTAGTTACCGAGCGAATGGGACTTTCAGCTCCAAGGCTGTTAAAAGCACTGACATAATAATTTTTACCATCAATAAGCGGGGCAGCGTCTGCAAGGGGAGTTCCTCCCGTTTCATTTTCGTATATATTTATATCGGTTCTACCAATAGCCGCCTTTAAATCAGACACCAATTTTGTATCAGCAGCCAAGCCGGAAAAACAAAAAGAATACACGCGATCAAGCACAGGGATTGGCGGAATAGCAAGAACGTTTAATGTAGCTTCACTAGAGGAAGACCTACACAAATAGGAATCCGTATTAATCAAAACAGAGAATTTCTTTCCGTCTAAAGAAGTGTCGGATGTGCGGATACTAAGTGTTTTTCCATCACTAGAAATATTGAACGTAGCGTCGCTTATGATTGGCACGCCATCCATCAGCCATTGAAAAGAATAGGCATTAGAAGACCCGAAGGAAAATTGACCCGTATCGCCCTCTGTAACAGTCGTTGTCATGGGCTGATATGAAAAACTTGGCAGCACAGTCGGCGGTTCCTGGAAGTCGTAAGTTCCGTTACTATCATAGTCTCTTATGGTCTGGGTATAGTCGTGAATAGCTACCGTACCGTCATTAAGGATTGTTCCTGATTCAACACTCAGCCCAGCACCTCCAAATTTCATGGGGTTATTTTCATCGGTAAATCCAGCTTCTATATAATCTGGGCAGCCATCAGCGTCACTATCCAGTGAAAGCGCATCCATAATCCCATCACCATCACTGTCTCTCCTGTAATTTACTAGTTCGAGTTGGCCGTTGAATGCAGAGGGATTTACGTTGTTTAATGCTGCATGTAAAAAGCGAATTCCATCCGCTGGGGAGTCGGTGGATTTTATAAAAGAAAAATCATACCCTCCATCATATGCAATTGCTGGATTAAAGCGAAACGCAATGGAGTTTGCCGAGTATTCTAACACGTCTGATTCGTAAATGCCGTCTAAGTTGGTATCAATAAGAAGTTCGCCTGATGGGTTAAGCATGGTTATGGGCACATTATCGTTAATAGACTGAACGGTGAATGTTTCCTTTTCAGTAATATTGTGTTGAGATGCAGCAGCATAAGTAAAAAGAAGCGTTACGGCTTTGTCAAAACGATATTCTAAAGCAGCCTCTTCACTTGTGCCAGGGGCAAAAACAGTACTTATCTCGCCTGTAGCACCCCCGGTTATGGTTGCGCTTTTTTTGTCGATATTACTTGTTATAGCAGTATTTTCAGCACCAGACGGCACTGTTATCATTGGGGCATTAACATCGCTAAAATCGATAGAGATATTACCATAGGATTCAAGGCTATTGTAAATGCCATCATTATCAACGTCTTGGTCCAAATTGTCAATAACACCGTCTTTATCAACATCAGCAGGACAATATCCAATTACTAAAGGCTCAGAAAATCGGGCAGGGATTGTCAAACATTTAATAATGGCAGCAGCGCGGTACTGGCCTGTGGTTATTGGCGTAAAATTTCGAGGATCCTTTTGAGAACCATTGTTAAAAATGTCCTCCCACAGGTTTGTTGCGATGTTTTTTTTCTGCCATTTAAATTCATCAAAGCCATCATAAGCAGAACTAGGAATATTAAAAACTACATTCGAAGTACCATCTTCAAAAAGACAGCTTCCTAGCGTACCAACCGTAAGCTCAGGGCTTATTTTAGGCTCAAGCGTAAATCCAGAATAAAATGCTCCTGATGTAGCCGCGGAGTTTACATTGAAATACGAAACATAAAGCTCATCAGACCCTATAACAGTAACATCTCCAACGATGTCGTTTACACGATGAATGGTGTATGTATCAACACCTCCTATTGGAACATTTATTTCCGCATTTGCTTGTGGCCCAATTGGCGCCCCATTAAGCGTAACAGCTGAGTCATATTTGCTTAAAACAAATGCACTTCCAGAAAAAGCTCCTCCACTAGAAAGCGTTCCTCCGTCAACTTCATCTATTTTTGCAATGCTCTCAACGTCTCCTGTAGAGGCACAGTTAAGTGGCGGCACAAAAAACATACCTTGGTTAGCAGAGTAGTTATGTCTATTATTACGATTTAAAACGGTATATTTATCTCCCGTGCCTTGAAATAAATAAACGTTTTTATTTGATGTTATATACATGTATTGCAAGGGACTTGTTGCCGAATAGCTGGTTCCCTCCACAAAAAAATGTTCGCCTGCATTTAAAATATTCTTACCGGACACAGGATCATTATATGGACTTCCGTTGATTTCAATCTGGGTACCATCTTCATCAGCAATAATAAGCGCATTTTCAATACTGTTAAAACTGTCTCCTTTTACAATAACATAGGAGGTAGCATCTACGGTAGGATTGATGCTAACCAACTGATCTATACCCATGTCACCACCTGTAAAATAGTTTTTTTCATCTTGAGGGGTTAGATAGACGTTGTCAATTATTTCGTTACTGAAACTTCCGTACAAAGTGCCCGTATTAACAACGATATCTTTGGTTGAGGTGATAAGCGTTCCAATATTATTGACAACGTCTATTGCTTCAAACGATGCGATAAAAACCTCATCTTTATTTAACATTACAGAAGATGGCAGCGCGGCACCTAAGGTTGTAGTAAGTGTACTATTAGCAGCAAATGATATAGCATTGTTATTTTGGGTGCTTACAATTGAAAAAAAGGACATGTCATTAGAAGTGGTTCGTTCCATACCTGCTACTCTAAAACGAGTTCCTAACCCATCAAGACCTTTACTCACAATAGCCCCTGCATGATTATCGTCTCTTGCTCGTATAGAAACATAAATTTCCTTATCAGAAACAACCTTATACCCCTTTTTTTGAAATATATGCTGTGCAGAGAACTCTTTTGGGTTTGCCCCAATAATATCGAGGTTTAGCTCAAGTTGGTATGAGCTATTATTTGATACACTCGCTGAAATCCACGCACTTTCAGGGCTTCCTAAAGGCCGTATGCTAAAGTTAGCAACCGGCTCTGGGGTTGAGATAAAAACAAAAACACTTTTAAAATAGTCTTGTCCAGAACTGATTGCTTGGGAATAAGGCAATGGCGGAATGTAATGCACTTTACTGAGCTGTCCAAATAACGATGACGAGAGGCACATGTAGAGGGCAGTCACGAAAATAGGCAAGATGCTACGAAAAAACTTTAGCATTGGTTTATGTAACTTGCACGAATGTAATGAATTCTTTACATGTCACTAAAAAAAAAATTTGTTAATACAAACGCGGCTTTTTTTTTGATGCTTGTTGCCACAGCAACTGCACAATACCGCATGCCCATATATTCTGATTACCTAACGGATAATTATTACATATTACACCCGGCAATGGCAGGTGCTCACTATGAGGGGATGAAGATCAGGACGTCTCTTAGAACACAGTGGTTGGAAGTCGCAAACGCTCCTTCTATGCAAACATTAAATGTGCACGCTAGGGTTGGAGACAAATCAGGGATTGGTGGCATGTTTTTTAACGATAAAAATGGCTTTCATGCCAACACAGGAGTTCAAGCAACATATGCACACCATTTAAATTTTTATAGAGGACAAGATGAAATTAACCAACTCTCGTTTGGACTTTCGGTAGGCGGTATTTTTAATCAACATGACCAAACCACTTTTGATCCTTCCCCTGAGGCAGTCTTAAAAGGGGGACAAGTGAATAGCTCAAGCATGTATGTAGATGTTGGCTTGACGTATAATTTGGTCTCTTTTTACACGCATATTACTGTCCAAAATCTCGTTTTTAAAGGTAAGGATATCAGCGACCAAGTATTCCTCAAAAGCCCCATGCGTTTTTTGGTATCGGTAGGCAACTTTTTTGAATTGAAACCTAAGTGGGCTTTGGAGCCCTCCTTTTTGGTTGATTATATTCAATATGTTGACCGTCCTAATGTTGACATGAGCCTAAAATCACACCACAGCATTCGTCAGACACAATTGTGGGTAGGTACTTCTTACCGAAAAGGACTTACGAACACCCTAACCAACAACGCTACCGCAGCTTACAGTGAATCATTTAACCAATTCACCCTTTTATTAGGAGCAAAACACCAAAACTGGACGTTTTCATATGCATATACTGTCGGACTTGGAGATATAATTATAAATAATACAGGCTTTCACCAGCTTACTCTTGGTATAGACATTTTGAGTAATAAATACCGACCAACCATAATACGAGGAATTCTGTAGCTTTGTTTTATGAAAACGTATTTAACCACAGGCATACTTCTTCTTTTTTTTGCAACGCCACAAAACACCTATGCGGAGGTGTGGGGTAGTACAGGGCATCGAGCAATTGGTGCGGTCGCCCAAAAACACCTAACCCCAAAAGCAGCCGAGCAAGTGAACGCCCTTTTAGGCGGCATTTCACTGGCCTTTGTTTCTACTTATGCCGATGAAATTCGATCTGACGATCGCTACGGCCACCTGGCCCCATGGCATTACGTCAACATGGATCAAAACACACGCTATATTGAAGCGAACAAAAACCCCAAAGGCGACATCGTAACGGCCATTCAAAGCTGTATAGAAATTCTTAAAAACCCATCTTCATCAAAAGAAGACAAAACGTTTCATCTAAAGTTATTGGTGCATTTTGTAGGCGATATTCACCAGCCTTTTCATGCCGGGAGAAAGGAAGATAGAGGAGGAAACAGCATTGATCTTTTTTGGTTTGGCAAACGTACCAACCTCCACAGATTATGGGACACAGATCTAATTGAGCATTATAACATGAGCTACAGCGAATTGGCAGCACACTTGCCCAAGCACACCCCCGAACAAAAAGGTGAGATCATGTCAGCACCCTTATTGGATTGGGTTAACCAATCCCAAGACTTAGCAAATACGCTTTATGACAAAACCCCACAAGGCAGCAGGCTTGGGTATGTTTATCACTATCAAAATTTCGAAACGGTCCGCAAGCAGTTGTTAGATGCTGGACTGCGTCTTGCCGCGACAATAAACGCTATTTTTGATCCAGCAGCAAATGGTTGAAATCGAGCGTAAATTTTTGGTAAACGATCCAAAGCAAGCTATGCTTTCTGCCCGCCATTCTTTTCAGATTTTCCAAGGATATATTTCCAACGATCCTGCACGTACTGTTCGCTTACGTATTGGGGACGGCAAAGGATTTTTGACCATAAAAGGAGCGTCCTCTAATGGGGGTACCACTCGACAAGAATGGGAGCAAGAAATACCGTTATTAGAGGCAAAAGCATTGATGCCCATGTGCCTGCCTGGCATTATTCAAAAGACAAGGTATCATATTGTTGAAAAGCAACAACTATTTGAAGTTGACGTTTTTGAAGCAGCCCACGAGGGCTTGGTTATTGCTGAGATTGAACTTAAGCACGCTAAGGACACCATTCAACTTCCTAAATGGATAGGAAAAGAAGTTACGGGCGATAAACGTTATTACAACAGCTATTTAGCCCTTCACGGCATTCCATCTTAAAACCCTAAATCACTAAGGTCTTCGTCTTTAAAAAAGGATTTCTGTTGTCGAGCCAAAGACAGCGAATCACAGTCCAGTGGAATGGAGACAAAAGCAGGGGCTTCAAAAGGTTCTTGCGATACTACGAGTGTTGAATCGGCGTAGCAAGCTTGCATATAACTTGCCCAAATAGGTAGGGCCATCGTTGCGCCTTGACCATAAGCAATGGTCTCAAAGTGCGTTGCACGATCTTCGCCACCAACCCAAACACCAGTTGCTAAATTTGGCACCATGCCAATAAACCAACCATCACTTTGATTTTGTGTAGTTCCTGTTTTTCCAGCGATGGGATTTTCAAATGCATAAGGATACCCCGTGACGATATCCCTAAAAATGGGATTTGTTTTATCTGCACCTACATGGCGGAGTCGAATACCCGAACCAGCCTCTGTTACACCCTCAAGTAACTTAAGGGTTACATAAGCAGATTCCTCACTCAACACATCTTTTGTTTCAGGAGTTGCTTGATAAATTACTGTGCCGTTTTTGTCTTCAATACGCGTGACCAAAACGGGCTTCACATAAATTCCTTTGTTTGCAAAACTGGAATATGCTCCTACCATTTCATAAACACTCAAATCTGCTGAGCCTAGGGCGATGGCAGGCACACTGGGGATATAAGACGTTACGCCCAAGTTACGCGCAAGGTTTGCTACAGGCCTTGGCCCTACCTTGTCAATAAGACGCGCACTTATGGTATTAACCGAGTTTGCAAGCGCATTTTTAAGCGTTCGTTTTCCAATATATCGATCACCAGAGTTTTTTGGACACCACGCATCATGAGCACCAAATTTGGCAGGCTCAACACAGTAATACCCATCGGGCAGCGAATCACAGGGCGAGAGTTTCAATTGGTCAATGGCAGTAGCATACACAAAGGGCTTAAATGTTGAACCGATTTGTCTTTTGCCCTGCATGACGTGATCAAACTGAAAATGACGGTAGTTTATGCCCCCAACCCAGGCCTTGACATGACCCGACTGGGGCTCCATTGACATCATGCCTGCACGCAAGAAGTGCTTGTAATACCTGATAGAATCGGTTGGTGTCATCACGGTGTCTATGTCACCGCTCCAGCCAAAAACTTCCATTTCTGTAGGCGCTTCAAAACTTGCCAAGATGCTTGCTTCGTCTAGCCCTCTAGCCTTCATTTTGCGCCAGCGTTCTGAGCGGCGTTTGGCCTGATCCATTATGCGCTCAATTTCATCTTCCTTTATCTCTAAAAAAGGGGCTGTAGGATTAAACTCCCCGCTATTTTGTCTAAAAAATTCTTTTTGCAGTGTAGACATATGCGCGCCTACAGCTTGCTCCGCATAGGTTTGAAGCCTAGAATCTATGGTCGTATAGATGCTGAGCCCATCCAAATAGAGATTGTAAGAGCTACCATCTTCTTTTGGATTATTTGCTATCCACGAGCGCATAAACTTTTGCAGGTAGGCCCTGAAATACGTTGCGATACCTTCTCTATGTGATTGCGGATTAAAGTCAACTTCAATTGGCAGCGCAGCCAAAGAGTCTTTTTCTTTTGGGTCAATCAGCTGGTTGCGGAGCATTTGTTGATAGACAATATTTCGTCTTTCGCGAACAAGTTCGGGGCGCCTCAACGGATTGTACAAAGAGGAGTTTTTAAGCATGCCTACCAGCATGGCCGATTCACTCAAAGACATTTGGTCTGGCGTTTTTGAGAAGTATATGGAGCTCGCAGAGCGGATACCATCGGCATTATAATTAAAGTCATATATGTTGAGGTACATGGCTATAATTTCGTTTTTGGTGTACCTCCGCTCTAAACGAATGGCAATGACCCACTCCTTAATTTTTTGAACAACAGCCTCAAGCTTATTCCTTGAACGGACACCCGTAAAAAGTTGACGGGCCAGCTGTTGGGTAATGGTACTTCCCCCTCCTTTACTTCCAAGATAAAATAACGCCCTGGCAGTGCCTCTAAAATCGATGCCCGAATGGCTGTAGAAGCGTTCGTCTTCGGTAGCAATAAGCGCATCAATCATGCTGCTCGGAATTTCATCATATGAAATAGGCGTGCGGTTATCATTAAAATAAAACTTTCCCAATACCGTATTGTCAGCAGAAATTATTTGGGTGGCTAAATTCGTTTTGGGATTTTCCAACTGCCTAAAGTCTGGCATGGAACCAAGTAAGCCTGCCGAAGCAGCGCCAAAAACCCCAACAATACCTAGTGTGGCAGCGCCAAAGGCAACCCAAATAAATCGAACAAACTTCCGGTATTTGCTGTGTTTAGTCATCTGACAAGGTTCTTATTTCTAGTCCAATTTGGTGTAGCCCCACAAGCAAGCTGTCTGCAACAATACGGTCGTTAGAGCGAACCGCTGGGCGCAACTTAAACAAATAGTTCCCTGGCTCTTCAAACAAGAACCGTTCCACATATGGAAGGCTTAGTTCATGCACATACATTCCACTGCCTAACCAGCTGCCATCTGCGTTAGCTAGCCTATAATTAAGCGTGTCATATTGCGTGATGCCTTTGGGCGTTGTCAAGGCAGCAATAAAGAAAATAGTTGCATAAGGATAATCGTTGTCATGACGTAGTATCCAATGCAGCGAAGCTTTTTTATTGGCCAAGCGATTTCTATAGGTAAATGTTTCCCATTTGCCTTGTTCCCAACCCTCATTTGGAAGCTCATTAAAAAGGAGCTCGCTAGAGGTTTCACAGTTGCCAAGTAGCACACTCAAAACAAGAAGCAAAAAGGGTTTTTTCACGACGGATTTAGGGTCTTTAGGTGATGGGCACGTCCTTTTTTGAATATTTTATTGCTGTTGTGCGTGCCTTTTCTAAGTTCCTTTTGTTTGTCTCTAGGCAAAGCAATGATTGACGCACAGCTGTCAGAACAACACTGATCGTGCTTTTCAGCACATGTTGGGCATTGAATAAAAAGCAAATGACAGGCGTCGTTTGCACAATTGACATGGGTGTCGCAGGGCGAACCACATTGGTGACACGAGGCGATTACATCATCAGAAATAGTCTCACTTCTACGCTCATCAAAAACAAAGTTTTTGCCGATAAACTTGTTGTCCAACCCTTGATTTTTTACTTGTCGGGCATATTCAATAATGCCCCCTTCGAGTTGGTATACACGTTCAAACCCTTTGTGCTTAAAATAAGCACTTGCTTTTTCGCAGCGGATACCGCCTGTGCAATACATCACCAAATTTTTATCTGACTTGTGTGCAGCTAAGTCTTTTTCAATGATGGGCAGCGAGTCGCGGAAGGTATCCACATCCGGCGTGATGGCGCCCTCAAAATGGCCAATCTCACTCTCATAATGATTGCGCATATCCACTAGTATGGTGTCTTTTGCGCTGGTGAGCGAATTAAACTCAGCAGCGTTGAGGTGTACGCCTTTGTTTGTTACATCAAAAGAGTCGTCGTCCAAGCCATCGGCAACAATCTTATCACGCACTTTTATTTTGAGCTTTAGAAACGATTTGTTGTCTTGCTCGATGGCAATGTTTAGGCGCACACCCTCTAAAAAAGCAATGCTGTCTAAATGTTTTTTAAACGCAGCAAAACGTGGCGCAGGGACAGATAGTTGTGCGTTGATTCCTTCGTGAGCTACGTATATTCTACCAAGCACACCTAGGGCATCCCAACGCATAAATAGGCGGTCTCTAAATTCGGACGGGTGTTCGATTTGTGTGTAAGCGTAGAAGGATAGCGTAAGGCGATCCTCTCCCGCCTCGTCGATTAGGGCAGCGCGCTGTTTGGCGCTTAATGTATTGTACAGTTGCATGCTATACAGAATTAAGGTTATACGGCAAAGATATCAAATTAAATATCGTCAGAAAAAACCTAAACAATTGGAAATATTGTACCTTAGCAAATAGCTAAAAAATCAAGCATGAGTAACGAAAAAGAAGCCAAATTAAAAGCATTACAACTAACGCTAGATAAACTTGATAAAGCCTATGGCAAAGGCACCGTCATGAAAATGGGGGATAGCGTAACTGAAAATATAGAAGCCATTTCTTCGGGTTCTATAGGCCTAGACGTTGCCCTTGGTGTCGGAGGATATCCACGCGGAAGAGTAGTTGAGATTTACGGGCCTGAATCATCCGGTAAAACAACCCTAACCCTTCACGCCATAGCCGAATGCCAAAAGGCAGGAGGCATAGCCGCATTTATTGATGCGGAACATGCTTTTGACCGTTACTATGCCAAAAATCTTGGTGTTCAAATCGATGACCTTATCATTTCGCAACCCGATCACGGAGAACAAGCATTGGAAATTGCAGATAACTTGATTCGTTCGGGAGCGGTTGATATTGTAGTTTTGGATTCTGTCGCTGCACTTACACCTAAAAGCGAGATAGAAGGCGAAATGGGCGATTCTAAAATGGGACTGCACGCACGCCTTATGTCACAGGCTTTGCGAAAACTAACCGCATCTATCAGTAAAACGAAGTGTACCGTTATTTTTATCAATCAGTTGCGTGAAAAAATTGGGGTTATGTTTGGTAACCCAGAAACGACCACTGGCGGGAATGCGTTGAAGTTTTACGCATCGGTTCGCTTGGACATTCGTCGTTCTACACAAATCAAAGACAGTGCAGGCGCTGTTTTAGGAAATAAAACACGTGTTAAAGTGGTCAAAAATAAAGTTGCTCCACCATTTAAAACAGTTGAGTTTGATATCATGTATGGCCAAGGTATTTCTCGCATAGGCGAATTGCTAGATATTGGCGTTGAAGCTGAAATCATTAAGAAGAGCGGTTCGTGGTTTAGCTATGGCGACACCAAACTCGGGCA
>Ga0233402_1000460_pt1 | contig 15606 bp, 18 predicted proteins | sample 54DmetaG_FD_182705 | JGI IMG/M metagenome (GOLD analysis project Ga0233402, IMG submission 182705) | Seawater microbial communities from Monterey Bay, California, United States - 54D | ecosystem: Environmental > Aquatic > Marine > Coastal | place: USA: California | collected 2016-11-11 | reverse complement strand
AGTTAACTCTTGAAGGAGTTGATGGCGCAAGTTCTGCTGGCATCTACTTCAACAATACCAGCACAAACGGAAAGTCATATAGCCTAAGCTCAGGCAACAGCGGAGAGTTTATGCTGTATGACAGAACGTCTAGCGCCTATAGGCTGTTTGTTGATAGCTCTGGCAATCTTCTTGTAGGGAAGACTGCTAATGACAACACCACCGCTGGCTTTAAAGTTCAAAGCGGCGGTTTCTTTTCTGCCGTAGCAGATGGAACAACGACGTGCGTTTTGAACAGGCTTACGTCTGATGGTGACATTGCAATTTTCCGCAAAGACGGCACCACAGTCGGTAGTATTGGTACTAACTCAGGTTACATGGTTATCGGTTCACGAGTAGGCACAGATGCACACTTACTTATAGGTAACGATTTAATACATCCTGCAACCTCTACGGGTGCCGCTAAAGATGCCTCTATTGACATTGGTGGTTCTACTAGCAACCGCTTCAAAGACCTTCACCTGTCAGGCACTGCTCGTGCCAGCACATACAGACTACAAAGCGGAAGCACGACTACTGGTGGCCTCTTCCATGAAAAAGACATAACGGGTTCAGGTTCTTCGGTTGATACTACGGTATATGCTGAAACTGGAAACGCTATTCACTTCATGGTCAATGGTAGTGCAACTCCAGTAGGCACGTTTGATACGTCTGGCAATTTTCTGGCTGGTACTACTGCTTCAAGGACAGGCAATTACTCTATTTCCTTAGAACCTAATAACTCTTTAATGTACTTTCGTGCGGCAGGGACTGGTTCTATACAACAGGCCATATTTGTAAGAGATACAACTGGAACACCAGTTTCGGTCGGCAGTATTGCTACAACAGGAACAGCCACAGCCTACAATGTATCTTCAGACGTTCGGCTTAAAGAAAATATCCAAGATGCTGACGACGCCGGCAGTAAAGTAGACGCTATCCAAGTACGCAAATTTGACTGGAAAGTTAACGGGTCACATCAAGATTACGGCATGATTGCTCAGGAGCTACAAAGTGTTGCACCAGAAGCTGTAACCGAAGGTGACACTGAAGAAGACATGATGGGCGTAGACTACTCAAAGCTAGTGCCTATGCTCGTAAAAGAAATTCAATCACTACGTGCAAGAGTTGCACAACTGGAGAATGACTAATGGCTACATGGACTATATCTACACTCGAACACAACACAGCTGACGGCGGAGTAATCGTTGCTCACTGGCGTGTAAATGACTCAGAGACTGTCGGTGACGACACTTACTCTGCTACTGCATACGGTACTTGCTCGTTTGTACCTGATGCTTCTAGCCCTGATTACGTGCCTTACGATGACCTTACTGAAGAGATGGTGTTGGGCTGGTGCTTTGCTGACGGTGTAGACAAGGACGCTATCGAGGCGTCACTAACTGCGCAGATCGAAGAGCAGAAGAACCCAACGACTGAAGACGGCGTACCGTGGTAATTCAGGTACTCGCTGATATTGCTTCAGTGGCTCCTATGGTAATTAGTGTCTGCTCAATTATTGCAGCAGTAACACCTACACCTAAGGACGACGCATGGATGGCTAAGTTGTATCGTTTTATTGACATCATGGCTGTTAATATCGGCCACGCAAAGAAGTAAGGGAGTTGTATGAACGCCACGGAAGAGGCTTTAGCCCGGTTAGATAAGCACGAAGCAGAATGCGCTATTCGCTATGAGATGATTCAGCTTCAACTGGATAACCACAGCAAACGGTTTGATCGGCTAGAGGCTCTTATGAGTCGTGGCTTTTTTGCTATGGGCATTATGATTACGTTAGCAATAGCTATCTTAGAGTTTGCTAGATAATGTGGCAAACACTGCTTGGACCACTAACTAACCTTATTGGTAATCATCTTGAGCGTAAGGCTGAAGAAAAGAAAGCAGTACATGAAAGAAAGTTAGAAGCAATTAAACAAGACAGCAACTGGGAAAACATACATGCAAACAACGCAGCAAGTTCATGGAAGGACGAATGGTTTACGATTTTGTTTTCCATCCCGTGCGTCCTTGCGTTCTTTCCCAGCATGGTGCCTGTAGTTATGCAAGGCTTTGATGTTTTAAATAATATGCCTGATTGGTACAAGGGCTTCTTAGGTGCTGCTGTAGCGGCTTCATTTGGCTTACGTAGCCTATCTAATTGGAGAAAGTAATGGCAGAAGGCATGTTAACAAAACCTGCTCCTACTACTAAGGAGACTGTTAAACCTACTCAAACTTTTACTTTTGTTAAAGGTAAAGAAGAAGGTGATGCTAAACTAGAGTACCTATACGGCCAAACAGGAGAAGAGCAGCAGCTTACTACAGACCAGCTTCGAGATTACTTTGAGGGTGGACAAGGGAAAACAAACAGGCTACAAGAGCAGTTTGGTTCGTTTGATAACTACCTTAACTACATGACTGAACGCGAGCAGTTAATTCAGTCTGGTGATTATGATGTTGGTAATTGGTCTGAAGCTGATACTGGCTTTACAGAAGATCAACAGATGATCCTTGAGGGTGACGCCGATCTTACCATAGACGCTAGCGATCCCAGCCAAGACGTAACTAAACTACGGCAGTCTGAACTTAGTACTCAACAGGGCGGCTATAACAACTGGCTTAACTCTGAAGCTAACCAAGCATTACTAGAGAAGTACGGAGTTAGTGGTACAGCCTATAGCGAAACAGGCGACAAGTTTCAGTGGAACGGCTCTGGTTATGTAAAAGTTGCTGACGAAGATAAAGTTAGCATGGGTGACTACGCTAAGATAGCTATGGGGGCGGCTGTGGGTTCAATGCTTGGCCCTGCGTTAGGCAACTTAGCAACAGGAACTGCTACAGCAGGAACAGCAACAACAGCAGGGACATTTGCACAGGGGGCAATAAACTCTTCTCTTGGAACTGCTATTAGCCAAGGAATCTCTACAGGATCAGTAGATATCTCTAGTTTAGGCACGGCTGCTATTACCGGCGGCATTGGTGGCATTGCTGATGCTATTAAAGCAGGTGAGCTAGCTGGTACTGCTGCTGAAAACGCAATTACTCAAATAGCAACTTCTACTGGTTTGTCTGTAGACAGGACAACAGACCTTGTAGCAGGTCTTTTAAACGGTACTGTTACTGGAGATGATTTAACAGACACTGCTTTAGGAGTAGTTCAGGGATATACAGAAGGAGAGCTTAAAAACTTTATTAAAGACTCCTTTGGAAATGAGCTAGACATACCAAACTTATTTGACGAAGGTACAACAACTATTCCTATTGAGTCTTTAAACCCCTTCTTAGAAACAGCTGTTGATGCTGCTTTTGAAGGAGAGCTTAGTGGGGCAGATGTTATAAAGGCTCTTTACGATTATGGAACAGAAGAAGGTAGTTTTGCTTTTTTAGATCCGGGATTAGAAGTAGACTCAGATCTCTTCGGTGATACCCCTCAGTTTATAAAGGAGATTGAGGACGCTGCACGAACAGGAGCTACTTATGTTAGGGACTTTGGTAGAGACGTAAGAGAAGGAATGCCTGAGTTTAGTACACCACAGCCAATAAAAGAAATTGAAGACACTCTTAGGTCAGGAGCTACTTTTGTTAGAGACGTAGGTAGGGACATAAGAGAAGCAATACCTAGCGGCACAACCCCAGAGGGTTTGAGTTTATGCGGTGGCTTTGACACAAACCTTGACTTTGGATCAGGCATGAGTTTTTCCGGTGGTGAACCATACGAAATAAACAAGGCAGATTTGGGCTATACGCCTTTAAAAATTCCTGAGCTAATCAAACCAACAGACTATAATTCAGCATTAAATGGATTATTCGGGAGATTAACTTAATGACGTATCTGAATTTAGTAAACAACGTACTGCGTAGGTTGCGAGAAGAAACTACTAATAACGTAAACGACACTATTTTTAATACAATGGTAGGCGACTTTGTTAACGACGCTAAACAGCTTGTAGAAGAAGCTTGTGATTGGTCAGGGTTACGCTCTACTATTTCACTCCAAACTATTGTAGGAACTAATCAGTACTCTCTTGTAGGAACAGGAGACAATGTAAAAGTGTTTTCTGTTATAAACGACACAAACAATACTTTTATTACTTATCAAACTAAAGATTGGTTTAATAACGCATTGTACTTACAAGAAGAAATCAGCGGATCACCTGCGTATTATACCTTTGACGGTCTAGATTCTTCTCAAGATACACAAGTACTCCTCAGTCCTAAACCCAGTACTGTAGAAACACTACGATTTGATGTAACTAAAAGACAGCCAGAGTTAGTAAACAATACTGATGTTTTACTAGTACCTTCAAAACCCGTTATACATTTAGCTGTTGCTCTTTTAGCGAGAGAGCGCGGAGAAACAGGAGGCACCTCTACCGTTGAGTATTTTTCTATTGCAGACAGGTATCTATCAGACGCTATTGCTATTGATGCTGCAAAACATCCTGAAGAAATGATATATAGGACTGTATAATGTCTCAAGAATTGCGTTCTGTAAATCTTATTGCTCCCGGTTTCAAAGGGTTAAACTCAGAAGACTCTCCGTTAGCACAAGACCCATCCTTTGCTGAAACAGCAGACAATGCTGTTATTGATAATAGAGGACGAATCGCCGCACGTAAAGGTTATGTTGTACAAACAGCTAATAAACAAGTTTTAAATAATAATCCTATAACAACAATAGGAGAATATAGGGACGCTTCTGGCGACACTAGAATATTTTCTACAGGTAATAACAAAATATGGAGAAATGGAGTAACAGGCCCGGACGTTAATAATACCTCTTTAAACGACGTAACTCCACAAAACTATACTATTACTTCAAACAACTGGAAGATTGTAAACTTTAATAACAATACTTACTTTTTTCAACGCGGTTATCAACCTCTTGTAAGCGAAAATAGCAACGGTTATGTAGTTCCTATGAGTATTAAGCCCGGCAACGTAGGGGTTACTTCTGCTATGTACGGGAACGAAGTCCTTGCTGCTTATGGCCGTCTTTGGACAACAGACTTTAATGACGATAAGTCTACTATTTATTGGTCAGACCTTCTTCAAGGGCATAGATGGGAAGGCGGCACTAGCGGAAGTATTAATATCTCTAAAGTATGGCCTGACGGTTACGACGAGATTGTAGCTTTAGCTGCTCACAACGGACTTCTTATTATCTTTGGTAAACACAGTGTTGTTGTTTATCAAAACGCTGAGTCCCCTTCAATAATGAGCCTTGCAGATACTATATCAGGCGTTGGTTGTGTTGATAGAGACACTGTACAGTACACAGGAACAGACGTTGTATTCTTGTCTGACACAGGTCTTAGAAGTTTTGGAAGAACAGTACAAGAAAAGTCAATGCCTATTAGTACATTGTCTAAAACAATTACAAAAGACCTCATTAAAGCAGTACAGAATGAAACCAGTGGTTTTAAAACGGTGTACAGCCCAGAGGAAAGTTTTCTTTTGTTGACTTTTATAAGTCAAAAACTTACTTACTGTTTTGATTTAAGAGGCAATTTAGAAGATGGTTCTTTAAGAGTAACTCGTTGGCCGTCATCTACATACACTACTTATAAAAGAACAAAAGACGGGCAACTTTTTATAGGGTCTGCCGAAGGTATTAGCACTTATAAAGGTTATTTAGACAATAACACTACTTATCGTTTTAAGTACGAAAGTCCTATGTTGTCTTTTGGGGACTCTTCTAAATTAAAAATGCTTAAAAAACTCCGACCTATTATTGTTGGGGGTAATGATTCTTTAGCAGTATTAAGATTTGCTTATGATTTTAGTACTGATTTTAGAACCATATCTTTTATAATTAATGACCAAGTAAGTGCTCAATTTGGTATAAACGAATTTGGACCTAACTCAGTTCCTTTATCTGAGTTTACTTCGGGTGAACAACTTACAAACAAAAGAACATTTAATGCTAGAGGCAGTGGAAACACTGTTGTTATTGGTTTAGAAACAACTATTAACGGTTCTGAAATTTCATTACAAGAAATAAACGTATTAGCCTTAATAGGCAAAACGCTTTAATTAGGAGAAGATAGATGGGAATTTTTCCAACAGTACAGCCGCCAAGTACAACAGGACAAGGTTCTGGAGGAGGTTTCTTTCAAAACTTAATTGACGGAATAGGCAGCGGCCTAGGTAATGTGTTCGGCAGTGGAGCCGGAAACATTGCTTCTGGTATCGGAGGGCTTGGTCTTCTTACTGGTGCTTATAATAGACTAGGAAACATAGGAGATCAAGCGCTTGACTTAGGCCAAGACCTTGCTCAAACACAGATAGAACAGGCGGCATTTAGACCGTACACTGTTTCTACGTCTACGGGAGGCCAATTTGGTACTACTGTTGATCCTGTGACAGGACAGCTTACTACTTCTATGGCTGTTTCTCCTGAAGAAGAAGCGTTCCGTAATCAAATGTTTGGCGGTGCTGGTCAGTTTTTCCAACAAGCGGCTACTCCTACCGCCGAAAGAGAAGCTGCTGTTTATGACCGTATGAGGGCTGTAATGGCTCCTGAAGAGCAACGACAGCAGCTTGCCTTAGAAGAGCGTCTTGCTAACCAAGGACGCCTTGGCGTACGTACTGCGCAGTTTGGTGGTGCACCAGAGCAGTTTGCTATGGCTCAGGCTCAAGAAGAAGCACGTAATAGAGCTATGTTGGGTGCAATGAGTCAAGCACAAGCTGAACAAATGCAGCAAGCACAGTTAGGAGGCCAATTCTTAGGGTCTAGTTACTTGCCACAACAGATGTTACTTCAAGGGTTATCACCCGGTCAAACAGCGGCATCACAAGCGCAACAAGCCCAATTGTACGGCACTGGTTTGTTTGGTGAGGCGACTGCTTCTGGTATTGAAGCACTGCTTAATGCAGGTTTAGGTCAATCGCAGTTGATGGGTACAGTAGGAACAGGGTTGTTAAGCGGACTGTTTAGATAATAGTTTAAACAACCTTAAAACATTGGAGAAAAATAATGGCTAGATTTAGAATTTCACAGGATGCGGCACGTCCTGCATATCTCGAAGGTTTGTTTACTGCTGCTCAACAAGCTGGCATGGCTCCTCAAGTACGAAGACAAAGAGAGGCGTTATCTCAGCTGGACCCCAGTACCGTACAAGGTCTAGGGGGTTTAGCTACTTATTACCAAGGTCAGGGTGATATGGAAAACGCTACTAAGTATGCAACAGCAGCGCGTAACTTACAAACGCAAATTACAGAGGAAGCAAACTTTAACGCACGTAAAAACAGCCTAGCTAACACTGCTACTGCTTTGCAGCTGCCTGAACTTGCTGCTCGTGTCACAGGAGTTTCTGATTCAGAAGAACTTAAAACTATTGCTAAAGAAATTCGACAGATAGAACGAGATAAAATGCCTACCCAGACTCCGTTGGTACGCAAGCGTATGGCCAATGCTGCTGGCATATCTCCTGAATTATTTGACGAGCTTGGTTTAGCTAAAGTTCGTGACAGTGTTTTTTTGAATATATTTCAGGTGAAAAAGGAAAGATTGAGCCTTATCTAAAAGACAACAAAGTTGGTTTATTCCGTGTTAACGAAGCTGGACGCGTATGGGACGATAACCAACAAAAGTGGGTAGAAGCCGGTACGTTAGGATTAGAAGCAGCGCCCCCTCAGGTACAACGTGTAGAAACTATTGCCTCAGGAATGGCAGATGAACTAGCTAAAGTAGGTGCTAAGGCTTTTGCCGAAGCACACGAAAATGCTAGGCTTGCTGCGGACGCGCTTGGGTCAGTCAACCGTACACTCCCAACAATTGACAACATGTTTACAGGTGCTGGTGCAGAACTTAAGTTAAACATTTCTAGATATGCTCGTACCTTTGGTGTTGACGTTGTTGATCCTTCTACTATTGCTGATACAGAAGCTTATGTTGCAGAATCAGGAAGACGCGTGGCTCAATATATTACCAACTTAGGTGCTGGTACAGGCTTATCAGACGCTGACCGTGAGTACGCAGAAAAAGTAGTAGCGGGTAACATTACTGTTGACAAAGAAGCACTAAAGCGTCTTTTGGGTGTAATCAAAGCTAGCTCACAACGTACTATTAAAAATTATAGAAGTCTTAGAACTAGTGTAGAAAAAGAACTAGGCGAAGCCAACAAAGGTTCTTTAGCACTTTACGGTAATATTTTTGTAGATGAGGGACCTACCCAAGAGCCTGCCGGAGCAGGTCTTTCAGACGCCGCTAAAAGTTATTTCCAATAAGAGGTATTTATGCAATACACTCAAGAACAGTATAAAGCTGCTATTGACCGTGCATTGGCGGCAGGAGACCAAAAGTCAGCTAATGAATTAGCTACACGAGCTGCGGAAGTGTTTGGGCCTATGCAACAAACACAACAAGCGTTTGCTCCTGAGATGGCTGCTAAAGAGACGCTAGAACGTGAGGTAGAGCGGTTCGGACCTGAGTTTCAACGCAGAGCTGGTAGGATAGTAGGTGAAGAATTAGACCCTACAGACATACCTAAAGTAGCTGGTGTTGCTGTCTCTCAAGCTGCTAGAGCCGGTGGTGCTGCGCTTAGTAGTTATATAGGCGGGATGTTACCACAGTCAGTTAAAGAAGGTGCACAGGATTTGTTTGCTCAAGTTCAAAACACTGAGGCTTTTAAAACAGCCGCTAGTGCTGCATCTAAGGGCTATGAGTTTTATAAAGACTGGTCGTCTAAAAACCCCGACAACGCTGAAAAGTTTGAAAGTTTTATTGATGTGCAATCGTTGTTTAGCCCACGTCCTGACATGCCTGACATTGGTTTGCCTGAAAGTGTAGTTAAGGGCGCACAAAAAGCATCTCGTGAGGCAATTAGAGAAGATAGGATCACAGGTACAACTAAGCTAATTGAGCCAGAGATGTTGCCCGGAGACGCTGTAGCAGAAGAAGTAGGCCCACTTCGTAGACGTGAATGGCAGCCTAACGTTAGAGACCAAAACGTTATTGAAACATTGGCCGATATTAAAGAGATAAACCCAAAGCGTTCTTATACATACAATTATCGCGTTGTACAAAAAGACATCGCTAACTCTGCACAAGCTGTAGACAACATGATTGTAGCTCAGAATAAGGCTATTGACACTGACGTGTTGACAGAGGATCTATTAGGAGCAATAGCTGGGTTTAAGCAAGACCCTGTGTTTCGTTTAGCTACAGGAGACGCACAAAAGATTGCCGCTGAACTAGGGCAGATTGCTTTGGAAATGGTAGAGAAGCATGGTACAGATCTTAACGGCGTACTTAAGGCACGACGTGAGTTTGACTCTGCATTACGTAGGGCTTCTTCGACTGTACTCGACGCAGAGTCAGCTTCTGGTAGAGCGCTAGCTGCTAAAGCTATTCGCAACGTCCTAAATAACACCCTTAAGACAAACACTAGAGGTGAAAAACTACATAACCTTTTGGACCGCCAACACAACTCTTTTTTAGCCTTAGACGCGATGACCAACAAACGCGCAAAAGAGTTAGGTAACATGTTGGCTAGGGGTTTCGATAGAGCTAAGGACGTAGCGGATCTGCCTTCGACACCCCTTGCGTTAACTGCCACTACTTCTGCTGGTGTGGCTGCTTTAGGAGGGGCTGGGGCTGCTCTAGGTACTGCTGCTGCGGGACTAGGTATCTATGGTGCGTACCTTGCGTATAAACCTAAGAGACGACTTAAGGCTTATGCAGAACTTTTGTCGGGCATGGACAAAGCCGTAAGAAACATAGATGACGCTTATTTGCTTAAACAGTTCGAGATGGACAGGGCGCTGCTCGTAGACCTTATTGACCAGACACGAGAGGAAGCTAAAGAAGATGAGTGACTTTCAAAAATTACGTAGGGAAATGAAGGTCGCAACCCGTGCTCGTGAAACGCAGATGAGCAGGGAAAACAGAGCGGCTATTGCTCCTGCTAGAGCGGTAAGAGCAGTAGCAAGTAATATTGCAGAGGACTTTAGAGCAGGACGAGATAAATACCAAGCCTCTCAAGAAGAGTTGTTTAGACCTAGAAAGTCCTTGTTTTCTGGAGAAACAGCAGCAGACATTGGTTACGGGACGCTTAACGAACTAGCTGGTATGGCACAGATGGCTACTTCTCCTATTACTGGTGCTCTTCGCTCAGTACTCCCTATGGAAACTATAGGCGGCGCAATTTCTGCTGTGACTCCTGATAGAGTAAAACAACTTGCTGCGGACTACCCTAGACAAGCACAAGCTCTTGGAAACATTGCAGAGATTGCTTTACCAAAGGTAGGACTAGAGCTAGGAAAAACAGGGTTGACAAACCTAGCCATGAACACGCCTACGGAAATACCCGGTTTTTACGGTCCTGTTGGGCCAGCGGGTCAGGTTATTGCGGCTGCTAAAGTAGCAGGGCCTCAGATTGGAAGAGTTTTAAACCAAATGGTAAACCCTAACGAGATTGCCAGAACAAGGCAAGTCGGAGCAGGAAAAGGCCGTAGAAATGAGTACGTTACTAGGGCACTCGAAGGAGACGCAAACAAAACTAGAGGAACTTCTTTAGCCTCTGGTTTCATGGATACTCAAACTCGAAACATGACTGATCGTCCAGATTCTGTCTTTGGGCAGTCCCGTGAAATGCAGAAGTACACTCAGGACTTCTTTGATCTTTCAGACACAAATAGAATAAAACAGAACTTAACTACTACGTCTAACGTCCCTGAGATTATTCTTGATAGGGCTGTAAACCATCTAAAGGCAATACACGGCGTTAGTGACGCACCCGGAGCCACCTCTTTAGTAGTAAGGCGTAGAGGTTCAGGAGAAGGGCTACAGGGTGAAGCAAGAGGTACTGCTACTACAGCTAACAACATGCTTAAGTTTTTGAGAGGAACAGGCGGTGTCTACAGCCAAATAGAGAAGGTGTTTCCTGACCTTTCAAAACAAGAGCGACTAAGTAGGCTTGGTGGCATCGCTAACGCTGCTGATAGAAACGCAATGATAAAAGCCTCAGGAGACAACTTAGGTCCTTCTACAATAAAAAATAAAGACGGTAGTTTTAAAGGCTCTTCACTTCTTGTTGCTCAGTACCTAAGAGCAAAGCAGAAGCCAAAAGGAAAGCTAACAAACGCAGACAAAGAACTAGTCAAGTACTTTGACAACGCAAAAGACATGAGAGTAAACGAAGTTTCTGACGGTGTTTATGCTATGCACAGTAGTCATAGGTCTACTGCTCAGGACTTGGGCGGTATGAATGATTTCATTGCTGTAGATACTAACGCAAATAAAGTATACAGTATGACTTCTGACGGACACGATATGTTTGGGATGAATCCTCCGGGAGGCAACTCTCTTCTTAACGTACTGCCTATTGAAGTCTTCGGTCTTGGCTCAGGTAAATCACAGAGAGTTAAGAAGCAAGAAGTAGTAGGAGACCCTGACATCTCAGCTATCGAAAGGCTTACCGGTGTTGAGGCTAAACGTGGGCCTCAGGGTGGAATGCTTGAGTCAGGCCCTCAGTACCAAGCAAGGGCAGTACGTGACGTAAAGGCCATGAGAACCCCTGAAGACGTAAGAGAGGCTGCTACTAATATCGGTCGTATGGGGATGTTTGGCGCTGCTTTAGCCCCAGAAGAAGAAAAGGGGCGCTAAGGCCCCTGTAGTTTACAACTCGCAGTTATTGCCCGTACAAGCTAACTGCTGAGACCCTTCTGTCATGTCAGAGTTCTCAGAGATGTTCCAATCAATCGTCTCTGGGAATTCCTCCTTAAGCTTCTCAAAGGTCTCTAAGTCTATGGGTTCGTAAGGAGCCTGTTGGTACGTATGTTCGGAATAAGGGAGGAACGATACTCCACTAATCTTGTCGAACTTGTTGTACAACCACTGGCCTACCTCAAGGAATTCATCATCACGGTAGTAGCATGTCATGGACGGCTTATGCTCACACCAAAAGTCCTGATAAATCTCCCATAGCTCAAGTTGTTCCATTGCACCCATCTCAGAGGCCACCACAGCCCCGTCAGGGGATTTTATAGGGAAGCTGAATACCTTAGTAGTGGGTGACATTACGTCGTCCTCTACAGGGATTCCTGCTGCCGCTAAGACTTCACAGAGGGGGTCTCTGGCGTCCGCCCTAACTCGTCTAATATACTGATCTGAGTATCTAGGGTGGATGCCAGACGCAGAATCCACCAACTGACTAACAGTGCCGGAAGGCTTAACAGCAGTAATGGCAGTGCTAATGTTAATGCCAAGACGGTTAGCCCATTCTGCGTTAGTTTTAATAGCCTCTTCTTTGAGCTCAGTAAGCCACGTTTTGAGTACACCTTTATCTCTCCTTCCTGATAGGGTTGGATGATCCATGATCCCTGTTAATGATACTCCTAGTAGTGCTTCTTCCTCTGTGTTCTTCTGCCAGACCTTGCGTAGGTAACGGAAGTCAGTTAAGGTAGCCTGTAGAGTTCCAAGGATAGACGCAACACGTACTTTTCGTTTGAGGTCTGAGAGCGTATCGGCTGCCCTGACAACAACTTCTGATAGATTGCAGAATTGGTTAGGTCGTAAGATGATCTCGCTACATGGATTAGTTCCAAAATCATAGGAAGCATCTCGTCGTTCGTTCTTTGCAGCTTGCTTTTGACTTGCGACTCTAGAGAACATACCTCGCTCTCCTGAACGGGACTCGTATAAACTTTTCCACTCATTTAAAAATGCCTCGAAGTCTGGCTTCTCTGTATAACACGCACTGTTGTTTGCTAGTCCTCGCTGAGGATTGTCGTTCCACCACTGGCCTGACTTGCATCTTCGGAGTCTATCGTCAGTGAGGTTAGACAGACTGATGAGAGCGGACCTGCGTACACCGCCGACGACAACGATCTGTGCAATCTTACAGCAGATATCATGACATTCGATGGAGCTAAGTTTACGTCCAGCAGCCTCCCGAAAGACGCCGACTGTGAAGTTGAACAGATCGACAAGAGGCTCTGGACCAGATGCTCTACCTCCGAAGGTCTTAAGGGTTGCCCCTGCAAGTCGTACTCCAGACACGTCCCATTTTGGAAGTTGGCCTGAATACAACAAGCTAATAAGTTCCCTGTAAGCTTTAGCCCATCCAATTTTGCTGTCGGCGACATGTATAACTGTATCGGTATCATGGAATTCCTCTGCTACGTCTGGTAGCTTGCTTACGTATTGTCGTTCAACAGAGTAGCCCACGCCTGTACCACACATAAGTACGTACATCATCTCGTCAAACGCTTTGGGGTGGTCGATAGGTAGGTAGCTACAGTTGAAGCCAGCTACGTTGTCACGGTCAAGAGCCTGACCAGCAGTCATTAATGCTCGCATAGACGGCATTACGTCCATGTCGTGAATGTCTTTGAAGATACCGTTAGCTTCTTCGAGTGTTAACTTGCCCTTCTCAATCCAGAAGTTTAGGTACCTGTCGATTGTTTCTTCCCAAGTCTCACGCCGCTGCTCCTCTGGAAGGTAGCGAGCATAGCGTGACTTGTGTATGTACTGTTGATATGCGTCCAATTTTGTTACTCCTTATTAATTTTAATATGCCACTACCAGCGATCAGCTACCTTGAAACGCTTCTTCCGATACCGCATCTCACCGGCCTTGTCCCAGCTAGCATAGATGGTTCGGTCATCGTCACGCCAGCAACCCTCTTCGGTGTAATGCTCTGTGTCATACCAATACGCACGCAACATCGTTTCATCGTCCTTACACTTCTCATCGGTCAGGACTATCTCGCCGCCTTGCTCAATCCGTGTGTATGCCTTGGTATCTGCTACTACAGGCGCTGCTAATAAAACACCCAATAAAACTATTAATTTTTTCATTGTACTTGTTCCTTCAGTAATCGTTCAATATACCACTTACACTTACGTAAGTCCTCAACCGGCTTCCCTTTGTAATCATACCGCCAGAGGTACTTCAGCGCGTTGCCTTTGAGATAACCGTTGAACTCTCCCTGTGGCATAGACGCCTTGATTGCTTCGATTGCTTCGATTGCTCCGCTGTTGTAGTGGTCAGGTCGTTCAACAGGATCAGGTGTTTTTCTGATAGATAGGTTGTTCAATGCTGTCAAGGTATCCCAGTCAGCAGGGGTAGCGTTGTCAATACTCATTTTCTTCCTCCTCTAGCTCTTGTTCAAACACGTCCAGTCTGTTGATTAGCTTGTCCTCAAACCTGTCCAGAATCTGTTCTGAGGTTATCTGTAGGGCCTCTAGTAGATCATCCGGATCAAAGGTTTTCAAGAGGCGTTCCTTAACTTCCTCTAGCGTTAGCGACATAACTAATTAACTCCTGTAGTGTCTCTATATTATACCATAGTATTTTCTCTTTGTCACACCATTGTGCCATAGTCATTTTTGCACCCTTACGTATTCTCTTGTTAGGCTGCATCAAAACAAAGATTAACTCTTGTCCTTCTGGGAGGCTGTCCCTGATGCTGGTGTATTTCTTGGTGTCTCCGTCTCTGAAATATCCTTTGCACTCAATAAGATATAAACCGCTAGCATCAACGAAGTCAGGACGGTAGCTCCTAGAGATAGTGTAAGGAATAGTGAAAGGCTCATAGTTAAACTCCTGTAGTATTTTGGCGACATCTTCTTCAAACGTGCTTCTAAATGGTGATTTCTTGGACTTTCGGCTCATTGTGTACCTCTACTAAATAACGTGGACCGGTAGAATAAGCGAAGGCGCGAACGGACGGCCAGCATTCCTTTTTGTATGCACAGTATGAGCAACCTACGGCGAGTTTCTGGTTTCCACTCTTTCCATCGGCGATAGGCTCGTAGCATACGCCGGGTGGGGTTGGTTGCTCCACTAACTTTTTTACGTGGTCAATGCGCTCCTTGATGTCATAACTAATAAGATCATGGACAGGCGCTTGGGTATCCTCAGAGTCGTACATGAGGTACGTCAAATGCCCGTTCTGTTTGTCCATCGCTAACCATCCGAATTTAGTAGCACCTTCCGCATACGCATATCCCTTAATTTGACCAATGTATCCAAACGGGTCGTCATAAGCCAGAGTGCCGTCCTTGAATTTCCTGAACCCATACGTTGACACAGACTTAACATCAGTGACAATACCGTTGATTTTGCAGTCCATAGAGCCTGTAATGCCGTTAACCTCACACTTCTTTTGTTCATCAGTAACCTCGTGTCCTGCTGCTTTAGTCAAAAACAACAACATCTCTTCTATCAAGTGGCCGTACAGAAACTTAACGTAGGTGTGTCCTTGAATGTCGTCAGACTTCTCTACGTCGTTGTAGACGTTCCAGAGGTAACGGTCGTCACGTCCTATGTTAGACATACGTAGCTTACGTCCGTCCCTCTTTTTTCCGCCAAACTCGTTACGCATGAGTTCCTTGACATTCTCTCCGAACTTCTCAACACAAGCGTCAAAGTCCACATCGTCAGATACTTCTTTTGTCTCCATTAGTTTGTAAATGTCAGGGACTAAGTTGTATACGTTTTTCATTGGTAGTTTCCTACTATACCAGAGACAACCTCTTGGGCTTGTTCCGGTGTGCATTTAAACCACTAACTACGCCTTTCGTACAACTTATGTAGCTCAGTGTGTGATTCTGACTCTGCGGCCCTGCGGTCGCTAAC
>Ga0233402_1000448_pt1 | contig 15799 bp, 21 predicted proteins | sample 54DmetaG_FD_182705 | JGI IMG/M metagenome (GOLD analysis project Ga0233402, IMG submission 182705) | Seawater microbial communities from Monterey Bay, California, United States - 54D | ecosystem: Environmental > Aquatic > Marine > Coastal | place: USA: California | collected 2016-11-11 | reverse complement strand
GATGTAGTTTATTAATTCTTTATTCATTGTTATTATTTGTTTGTTATTGTATAGTTATTATCTTTGTTAGTTCGTATTTACTTTGTAAGTTATTTATCTTCGTTTCTTCTATCAACTCCACGAGAGTATATAACTTCTGTTCCGTCTGCGTAGCGATATAGTCTATCGATCGTTTGTGTGTTGTCATTCCAGCGTAGTATTGTTTCAAATTCTTTGTTCATATTGTGTATTAGTTAAGTTGTTATTCATATATATTATCTATATCGTCTCGTATTAAGTATGTAAGTGCTATACATATATTGTCTAAAGTAAAATGTGAAATACTACAGGGAAATAAGTAGGAGGGTAAGAGATAGGGTAGAGGGATCGGCCCGCTAAACGCCATAAAATTATCTGGAACGGATATAAATAGGGTGGGGCTGGTAATAAAAAATGGTTTTTACTTTTATAAGTGGGCGGCGAGGTGTATAGTAGTAACACAAAACTCCACTATATCTAACGTGCCAAAAATAGTGACATTAGCCTATAAGAGTATATAAGTAACAGGCTTTTGTCACCCTTTTTAAATAGTAACCTTTACATGTGATTATTCTAACATGGCAATAAAAAGAGCAGGTAACTCACAAGGTCTATCACCAGTTGCGTTACGACGTAAACGTGCTAGAGACAAGGCAGCAGCAATGACGCCTAAGAGACGTAAGCGAAAAGCCGAGAACCAACGCTATGGCCAAAGGTCAGATTCCGACATTCACCATGAACCAAACGGAACATTGCGTAGAACCTCTATAGCCTATAACCGAGCTACTCACACCAGAGGAGAAGTTAACAAATCCGCGTAACTAGGGTCCGTGGAACCCAATGCACCCTAGAAAAACCAACCAACCTAATATACAATGACGTATCTTTATTACAGGACCAACAATACGTGGAGTGGTCAACCACAAGTATCAGAAGACACAATTAGCTTCTGGAAACATCTATCTGACAAAGCAAACTGGAGGATAGTTCAATTACCAAATGGGTATTACCAAACAGAGTACAAACACATCGACAACAGTTGGTGCGACGTAACACGCCGAGAGACTATAGAGTCAGCTGAGGCAGCAATTGATGGTAGCATCGAACACTACACTAAGAAGCTAGATTATCTAGAAGGACCGAAGGTAGTTAAAACATTTGATAAGTAAAAACAAACAATACAATTTAATTTAATGGAATATAATTTACCAAGTCAGATTGTCAAAAACTTAGATTTTGGCACTGATGCAAAAACTAAAGTTATAAGTGGCGTTGAGAAACTAGCGAAAGCAGTTAAATCAACATTAGGTGCTTCAGGAAAATGTGTTATCTATGAAGATAGCATGGGACGACCGGTGATCACAAAAGATGGTGTAACCGTTGCGGAAAGCGTAGTCTTACACGACCCGGTTGAAAACATAGGTGCCACACTTATTAAGGAAGCCTCTAAAAATACAGTGAAAGAAGCAGGTGACGGTACCACTACGGCTATCGTCCTTGCTGAATCACTTATCAAAGAGGTTAATAAAGCGCAGTACGATGGATGCTCGATACGAGAGATTAAAAATGGCATCGACACAGGACTTGCGCAAGCCACAGCAATATTAGAAAACATGAGTGTTAAGGTTAAAAACTCTACACTAGATCACGTTAGTTCTATTAGCTGTAACAATGATAACCAACTTGGCAGCATAATAGCCAAGGCTTATAAAAAAGTTGGCAAAAATGGTGTGGTTTTGATGGAAGAGTCACAAACAGATGAAACATACGTTGACGTAGTTGACGGTGTACAAATAGAATCTGGGCTTACATCACCATACTTTGCTACTAATACAGAGAAAAACAGGTGCGAGCTTGAAAATCCGGTCATATTGATCGTTTCAAGCCCAATACCTAACCTTAGAAAAATACAAAGTGTACTTGAGTACGTTATAAAGAACAAAAAACCACTACTTATAGTAGCTGAAGTCGATCAACAGGTCAAATCAGCACTTTTGATGAACAAAGTAAAGGGTAATATTAACGTAAATATCATAGATCCTCCAGGTTTTGGGCCAACTCGCGCAGAAGCTATTGAAGATCTAGCTATTTTAACAGGTGCAGAGGTTATAAATGAAGAATTAGGTGATGATTTAGACCTAATACAGCCAGAATCGCTTGGTCAAGCAAAGTTCGTGGTTACAGACAGCAAAAACACTGTTATAACTACACTACCTGTTGACGAAAGCTTAGCTGGTAGAATAAAAGAAGTTAAAGAGCAAATCAAAACTGAGAAAAATGGCTACATAAAGCGCAAACTAGAGCAAAGGTTAGCTATGCTATCAGGTTCTGTTGGTGTTGTGCGCGTAGGAGCAAACTCAAAAGTTGAGTTGAAAGAGAAAAAAGACAGGGTGGAGGATGCAATATATGCAGTCAAGGCGGCTCTGCAAGAAGGTATAGTACCTGGCGGAGGTGTAGCCCTGATGGACGCGGCTTCTGAGCTTGAAAATATTCATTCGAACTTAGAGATGAGTGATAACGCAGGTTTAGAAATATTTTGCAACGCAATAAGAGCACCATATAAGACTATATTAGATAATGCTGGTATAGCTTATGAAACAAAAGGTGATAAAGGTATTGGTTGCAACGTTGTAACTGGTGAAAATGTAAATATGATCGACAATGGTATCGTAGATCCTTTACTAGTTACTAAGACAGCGCTTAAAAATGCAGTAAGTGTTGTTTCTACTATAATTTCTGCAGATTGTGTAATATCTAATATAAGAGTTGAAAATGCGAGCAGTTAGTTATTACATGATAGTTAAGCCTATCAAAGAAAAGAAAACGCTAGCTGGTTTAGATATTACAGATAGCATCGATACCGAAAACAGGTACATAAAAGCGGAGGTCATAAGCGCCGGCGACTTAGTGCCTGAAACTCTAAATAAAGGTTGTATTATATACTACGACAAACATGCTGGGCATGGTATAACTAAAGATGACGTAGCGTATAAAGTAATACAGGTTAAAGACGTAGTGATCGTAGAATAATGAGGATTACTGCATCTGACCTAAAAGACATGCAGCTATTTAAGTATTACAGGCTCGTTAGAAAATGGGCCTGTAAAACTTACAATCTAACTGATGCTGAGCTAGAGTTATTAATAGCCTTAGACTGCATTGGCAGATTCACTAGACAAGAATTTATAGAAGGGACATATACTATGTCTTGGAACAAACAACGGTGGGATAAGCTTAGGCAAGAAGGGTGGATAGAGACGTGGAGGCACCGTAACCGCACTACAATCAAATACAGCATTTTTAAGACATCATTTAAATGCCAACAGTTAATAAGCAGAATATATAGAATATTACTGGCTGAAGAAGACTTACCTACTTCTGAACGTAGTGTGTTTTTTAAAAACAAATCTTACACAGATAAGGTATTCAACGCAGCCATTGATAGAATGATCACAGACAAAACAAGATAATGGCAAGACCAATAACAAATAGAGTAAAAAACAGCAAAACACCTGTAATTAGAAAAGATCTAGACGGCGGCGTAGTTGCTGAAGCCAATAGAGATGGATCTATATACGTTGACAAAGACGTAAAACCAGGTTCTCCTCTTGAGAAAGAAGCTATAGCGCACGAAAAAGTTCATTTAAATCAAATGAATCGTGGTGACTTAGACTACGATGATAAAAATGTTTACTGGAAAGGTAAAACTTACTCTAGATCTAAAATGAACGAAGGCGCTAAAAGCTTGCCTTGGGAGAAAGAAGCATACGACAAAACTGAACACATGAATAGTAATAGAAAAATATCAGCTATGAAGATGACAGATGCTGACATAGTTGCTGGTAATATGCAGGTGCATAAAAAGTTTACAGACGCCGGTAGCTTAATGAACGCAAACACGCCTGGTGCTAACACTACTAATGGTACAACATCTGATGGAACTGAAGAAAGTATTACTATAACAGATCTTATAAGAAACAGAAAAGATAAAAAGAACGAAAAAAGAAAAGAACAAATAGACGACATAATGTCTGGTGTAGAATCTAAAAGCTTAGACGCTGGTGCTTCAACTGGACCTAATGCGCCAACATTTATAAATCCTTTACCTATGAAAGCAACACCTATAACATATAAGTCAAAAAACAAAACGCCACTAAAGCAGAGCATAGCTGCAGAAGAGTACAAAGCTATAGTTAATGGTAAATACGGAACTGTTGAACGTACCGAGAAAAGTACACCAGGCTCGACAACCACTAAAAGCAAATCTAGAAAAAGCACAGTAACACAAGCTAAATCAGGTCAGCCACAAGCCGAAGACCCAATGGCACACTTAAAAAACCTTAGTCAAAGATTTTCTGGAGCAACTGGTGCTGAGTTAGCAGCCAAAGGACATATATCAGGTGCTTATGTTGACAAGTATGATGAAATGTTTCCGTCTTCTGAATCTTCATCTGAAACTACTACTACCGAAGGTACAAAGTCTGTTGATGTAAAGTTTACTCCAGACAAAATAACAGTTAAGGGTAAAGAAGCAACACCTGGTACCTACAACATGGGATTCTACGAAGCTAGAAACCTAAACTTAGCTGCCAAACAAAAACGTCAAACTCAAAACAGGGATCTTAGACAGTCTCAAAGAGATTATTATAAAGCGTTAGAAAGAAAAACAGGTGAAAAAGTTCCTAGAGGGCAAAGACAGCAAATAAACCCTACTACCGGTCAGCCATTCGATACTCCAAAAGAGTTTATGGAGTATAGATCAAAAGCTAGATCTAGCTACGACAACAAGGTTGGTAAAAGATATGGTGGTACAAAAGCTACTAAAGATACTATTAGAGATGCTACTGCAGCTGACGCGCCAGAAGGAACTGCAACAGCAGACATGAGCACAGGTTTAGCTGTTATACCAAAAACCTCTAACAGTAACACGTCTAGTAGCAATGCTTCTAATAAAACTACTAAACTTTCAGATGGTGACAAAATAACTAAAGGTAAAGAAATAAAAGGCCTAAAAGGTAAGTCAGCGTTTGGAATGAACTCAAACAAAAACAACGCCCCCTTTAAAATGGGTGGCTATGGTTCCAAGTCATATAAAAAATAAAACAATGAAAGCAACAAACATTTATCAATCATTAAAGTCAAAAGGAGTTTGCGGTACAGATGGTATGCCTCCAAAGCTACCAGGCGTTAAGTCTCCTTTGAAAAAATCTCCTTATAAGTTTAACGCAGGCTTGAAGAAAGCTGCAGCTGAAGGCAAGCTAGATAAAAACCCTGAATTTAAAAAAGAGGTACAGTCTTCTCCAGTTAAAAAGAAGTATTGCTCTTCTCCAGCGAAAGTAAAAGATGAAAAATATAAAGACAAGTACAAGAAAGGAGAAGTAAAGCACGAAAGTATAACTTACGATCCAGTCGCTGGAACAACTACTAGAACTTTCTCTGACGCTGACGTTAAAAAGTATGGAATTCAAAAGCAAATAGTAGCTAAGGCTAAACCAAAGTCTCCAGCTAAGATGGATTTAGATGTTTCAAGACGTAAGCCTAAAAACGTAAGGGCAGCTAATAGATTAGCTAGGCGTAACAGAGGTGCAGCAAGACAGAGAGCAAGAGCTTGTAGAAAAAGATAATAATTATGAGCAATAAAAAGAAATTTAAAGACACAAAAGTCGGTAAGTTTCTATCTCAAAAAGGACCTAGTATAGTAGAAGCAGTAGGTGATGTCCTACCTGACGCTGGTGTACTAGGTTTAGTTAAAAAGCTAATAGAAAAAGAAGATCCAGTAGTTTTACCGCCTCAAGATAAAGAGACTGCGTTAAAGCTGCTAGAGCAAGATATGGTAGAAATGCAAGAAGTATCTAAGCGTTGGGTTAGTGATATGCAATCAGATTCGTGGTTGTCTAAAAACACTAGACCGATGACTTTGATATTTCTAACTATATCTATGATAATATTAATACTTCTAGATAGCTTTGAAATAAACTTCTCAGTAGATAAAGGCTGGGTTGATCTTTTAAAATCCCTGCTTATAACCGTATACGTTGCTTATTTCGGTTCTAGAGGAGCAGAAAAATATAAAGCAATAAGTAAAAAATAAAAAATGAAAGTTACATGGGATTGTAACGCCTGAATATGTTACTATGACTATAGGAGACTAATATTGTTAAAAAACGCCTATATAGCGTGATAATATATACTATTGCAACATTCACTTATTATAAATAAAAAATTATGGCATATCAAAAATTACAATCATACAGAGCCGCCGCAGTAGTTCCGTCGGATACAACTACTATACCACACGTAGACGGTGTAGATAAGGTAATACCTTGTGTTCTTTATGTAGGAGTCACAGGTGATCTTAAAGTTAAAACAGCGGGGAATGACGAAGTTACGTTTAAAAACGTACCTGTAGGCTTTCTTCCTATACAAGTAAAACAAGTTTTTGAAACAGGAACTTCAGCTTCTGAAATTATTGCTCTTTGGTAAATGATAGGACTAGTAATAGCTATTTGGAACGCGATATTTGGCCGCAAAAGAACAGAGACCTATTACTATGTGTCTGAAGAAGGTAGCGCAGTAGGTGAACCTAATATCGAGATAGGTAATGATGGTTTACCTATTTTGAACGACGGTAATATTCATGCTGCTGTTGAAGCTTATTTTAACAGTGAACTAGTAGACATAGAAAATTGGGATGTAAGTGCTGTTACTAATATGTTTGAACTTTTTAGAAATAGTGGTTTTAACGATGATATAGGTAATTGGGACGTAAGCAATGTTACTAATATGCAGAGGATATTCGAGAGAGCTTCTTTATTCAATCAAGATATTAGCAATTGGGATGTGAGTAGTGTTACTAATATGGGTAATATGTTTGACACTGCTACAGCTTTCAACCAAAACATTGGAAATTGGAACGTAAGCAATGTGACTAATATGAGTAGTATGTTTTATTATGCACAAAATTTCAACCAAGACATAAGCGGTTGGGATGTAGGTAATGTGACTAATATGGGTGATATGTTTAGCCGCGCATTTAATTTTAATCAAGATATTACTAATTGGAGCATGGGTAATGTTACTAACATAGGTAGTATGCTTAACTTTGCCGGTGTCTCTAGTCAAAATCTTGGCAATTGGGACATTAGTTCAGTGAGAACTACTGATAGTTTTGTAAGTAGCTCATTTCAGTTTTCTACATCTGATTACGATGCTATTTTAATAGGATGGGAGGCTACTTTACAATTAAGCTACCCATCAGGAAGCGGCTATTTTCAATTCCCACCAAGTATTACTTTTGGAAGTTCGGTACACACAACAGGAGGTGCAGCAGAGGCAGCTAAGAACTCACTTATAAGCACATTTAATTGGACAATAACAGACGGAAACCCTTAACATTTAATATTATGTCAGAAACAAATTTTGTAAAAATATCTAACCCATCAGTAAAGACTTGGTTTATTGGTTGGAATAATGACAGAGTTGACGTAAAGGCTTACGGTAGTTGTGACGTTAACCAAACCATGAGGTCTCCTTGGTCAGAGATAGACTACTATACAGATGAAGAAGATTGGGTTAAGGCACTAAAAGATAACGGCATATTATTAAATGATTAAAAAAGTAAAATACATACTGCTTAAAATAATTAAATACTTATATGTATTTAAAGAAGAAAAAGAAGAAACTTCTTATAGTGAGTTTGCAATAGGTTTAGAAAATATAGATGGATAAGGTAGTTTATAGTCATTGGTCAAAGCCTTCGAAAGACGAATACGTAGGCTTTAACTCTAAGCAAGCATTTAAGAATTGTGCTGAGCTATCAGTGCTGCATAGTAGAAAATGGTTTAGCAAAGTAGAGCTTGTAACAGATAGAAAAGGATATAAGTTTTTAATTGAAGAATTAAAACTTCCTTTTACAGACGTCAAAGTAGAGCTTGATTGTTTAAATGATATACCAAAAAAAAATTGGTCTATTGGGAAAATATATGCTTGTAAAATACAGGACGAGCCTTTTATGCACCAGGACTTTGATGTTATTTGGTTTAAAAAGCCAATACCTAAAATACTAAATGCTCAAGCAGCTTTCCAAAACAAAGAATCAAACACTCACTGCCAGGGTTTCTATAAACCGTTAATGGACGATGCTAAGAAGAAACAATATAAACTTAACAAATATTGCGATCTAGATGTTCTAGGCGCTTACAACTGTGGTATAATTGTTTTTAATGATCTATCTATAATAGAACATTGGTATGAACTAGCTATTGATTATATAAATACAAACGCAAAATGGTTCAATCGAATCAGAAACATAGGTTTGCAGCCTATATTTTTTGAGCAGCTTTTAATATACAATCTTTGCGAGTATTATAATTTCAAGGTTGAAATGCTAGGAGATGAATGGGTTGGAGAAGAGAAATCGGTAGAGTATGGGTATACTCACTTGATAGCTCAATCAAAGAGAAAAAAACGCATTGAGGGTTTAGTAGGAAAAAAATTAAAAAGCTTAAAAACTTTTTATGGTCTAGGTGCTGATTTAAAATAAAATGTAATGAAGGATGTTTTTACAAATATTTACGAGAACAATACGTGGGGCGATAACAACAATAGCTCGTATGCTGGTAGTAGCGGAGAGGGAAGCGGCAAAGACTATAACAAAGAGTACGTGGCGATTTTAAAGAATATTATTAAAAATTATAAAATTAATAGTGTTGTCGATCTAGGGTGCGGAGATTTTATAATCGGTGAAATGCTGTATGGTGACTTGAATATTTCATACACGGGTTACGACGCGTACAAAAAAGTTATTGACTACAATAAAACCCAGCACGCCGAGTCAAAATATAAATTTGAACACCTTGACTTCTATACAGACAAAGAGAGCATAGCTAAAGGAGATATGTGCATACTGAAAGACGTTATACATCATTGGCCAACAAAAGAAATATATACTTTTCTTGATTATTTGAAAAAAAGTAAAAAATTTAAGTATATACTGTTAGTTAATTGTTGCGATCAAAAAAAACACGACGAAGACATTGAAGTTGGTGGATTTAGGCAGCTAAGCTACAACTATTTGCCTTTAAGAAAGTACAATCCTACAAAAATAGGTAACTATAAGACAAAAGAAATTTCTGTTATCGTGTGTAAAAATACAGAATAATAATTAAAAATAAAAATTAAATTAAATTATGGACTTAAAAATTAAAGACGAACAGCTTGTTAAATTGCAAGCTTTAGTAAATCAAGTTAGCCAAACACAAATGGAGCTTGGTCAAGTTGAATCTAGAAAATTTGACTTAATAGCAGCTATTCCTGTTTTTAGAAAAGACTTAGAAACTTTTCAAAAGCAATTAGAAGACGAGTATGGAAAAGTTATCATAAGCGTTAGTGACGGAACAATTAGACAGAAAGAAGATGGAGCTGATAAGAAAAATTAGTATAGGCAAGGATTATAAAAACGAAGCCATGCACTACTCCGTAGGCCAAGAGGTTTACGGAGGGCATACTATAAATTCAATACTTGAAGAAGACGACAAGTACAGTATTTATATTATGAAAAACAATGAAGTTTTGCCGTGGAAAGATTTTAATAAAAATATGGCAATTGCGGTTGAATATAATTTAGAATATTAATGAACGGATGGGATAGTTTTATAGTGTCTCCGTTAGATTCAAGATATAACAACACTAAAAAAGTTGGTGACGTAGATCTCATATTAAACACTGAGATATTTACTCACAAAAACGTAAGCAATAATGCTATTGTTGTTGGGCTGCCAAAGAATAAACAAACCGACATACAGATTGGTGACGAAGTAATCATACACCACAACGTGTTTAGAAGATGGCACGATGTTAGAGGTGTAGAACAAAATAGCAAGAGCTTTTTTACCGAAGACAAATACTTTGTTTACGACGATCAATTATATATATACAAGCATAAAGACCAATGGAAGTCACTAGACGAATATTGCTTTGTAAAACCTATAGCTAACGATGATATGTTTTCGTTAGAAAAAGAAAAACCACTAGTTGGTATAGTTAAATACTCTAACAATGTTCTAAACAGCATAGGCGTAGAAGCAGGAGACAAGGTAGGTTTTACACCAGGCAGCGAGTTTGAATTTACTATAGAAGACGAACTTGTTTACAGGGTTAGAACAAAATCAATTACAATTAAATATGAATACGAAGGAGAAGAAAGAGAGCATAATCCAAGCTGGGTACAAAGCAGTTGAGGAGCTAATTAAGGTAGCACAAGAAAAAATCATTACTAATACTGAAGATGATGTTTCTGCCGATAGACTTAAAAATGCCGCCGCTACTAAAAAGCTAGCTATATTTGATGCTTTTGAAATATTAACTCGTATTGAAAACGAAAAAGCCGTTTTAGAAAATAAACCTGTAGAAGACAAATCTGTTGCGTTTAGTGGTTTTGCTGAAAGGAGGAGCAAGTAATGTATAAGCAGACATTATTTAAAGTATTAGATAATCACGTACCCACAAACGCTTTAAAAAGACTAAATAAAGCTAAGCGCTGGGATTATGGCTACAACAAAGACCACGATATGGTCGTCATTAGCAAGACTGGTAAAATAGGTGATATATATGAAATACAAAACCTAAAAATAGCATTACCACCAATAAATAAAGCTCATAAGTTTAAAAGTGACAAATGGGAGGTGACTCCTTATCCTAAGGAACTTAACAGAGTTAAAACAATATTTGATTGGAAAGAACTACCAAACGAATTTAAAAATAAATACATAGATTATATTGAAGGCGAATTTAAAAATAGAGAAGAAGGTTTTTGGTTTTACAACAATGGTAAGCCTACTTATATTACTGGTACTCACTATATGTACCTTCAATGGTCAAAAATTGATGTTGGTAACCCAGACTTTAGGGAAGCCAACAGATTGTTCTTTATATTCTGGGAAGCATGCAAGGCGGACAAAAGGTCTTATGGAATGTGCTATCTTAAAAATCGTCGATCAGGATTCTCATTTATGGCGTCAGGAGAAACTGTTAATCAAGCAACTATTAGTTCAGATGCACGATTCGGAATATTGTCCAAATCTGGACCAGACGCCAAGAAAATGTTCACAGATAAAGTTGTACCAATATCAGTCAATTATCCATTCTTTTTTAAACCAATACAGGACGGGATGGACAGACCAAAGACCGAGCTTGCGTACAGAGTCCCCGCTTCTAAACTTACAAGACGGAACATTACTAGCACCGACAAACCTGAGGAACTCGATGGACTGGATACAACCATAGATTGGAAAAATACAGGTGATAACAGTTATGACGGTGAAAAATTAAGACTGTTAGTACACGACGAGAGCGGTAAGTGGGAAAGACCTAACAATATTTTAAATAATTGGCGAGTCACTAAGACCTGTCTTAGATTAGGTAGTAGAGTTATTGGTAAATGCATGATGGGTTCAACCAGCAACGCATTAGATAAAGGTGGTAACGAATTCAAAAAACTTTACAATAATTCAGATGTTACAAAACGAAACAGAAATGGACAGACAAATTCGGGCCTCTATTCTTTGTTCATACCTATGGAATGGAACTACGAGGGATTCATTGATTCTTATGGACTACCTGTGTTCGAAACACCTGAACGAGAAGTTATTGATCCACATGGAGATATAATCGACGTAGGTGTACTTAGCCATTGGCAGAATGAAGCTGAGGGCTTGAAGTCAGATCAAGACGCATTAAATGAGTTTTATAGACAGTTTCCTAGAACTGAAGAGCACGCTTTTAGAGACGAAACTAAAAATAGTATATTTAACTTAACTAAAATATACGAGCAAATAGATTATAACGAGGAAACAGTTGATTTGACTGTTGGAAACTTTCAGTGGCTAAACGGAGTTAAAGACACTAAAGTAGTATTTATGCCAAATCAGAAAGGTAGGTTTAAAGTTAGTTGGGTGCCACCTAGTAACTTACAAAATAGAGTTGTAATAAAAAATAATGTAAAACACCCTGGCAACGAGCACGTAGGGGCGTTTGGTTGTGACTCTTACGATATATCAGGCACTGTTGATGGTAAAGGTTCTAAGGGATCACTTCATGGTCTTACAAAGTTTAGTATGGAAGATGCACCAGCCAATGAGTTCTTTTTAGAATATATAGCAAGACCACAAACTGCTGAAATATTTTTTGAAGATGTACTAATGGCTTGCATATTCTACGGCATGCCAATATTGGCTGAGAATAATAAGCCAAGATTATTGTATTACTTTAAAAGAAGAGGTTACAGAGGCTTCTCTATGAATAGACCAGATAAAGTATGGAATAAGTTATCTGTGACAGAAAGAGAGATCGGTGGTATGCCAAACTCAAGTGAAGACATAAAGCAAGCTCACGCAGCTGCTATAGAAATGTATATAAATGACCATGTAGGCGAAAAGAACGAAGGTTTTGGTTCTATGCCTTTCAACGAAACTTTGAACGATTGGGCTAAGTTTGACATAAATAGAAGAACCAAGTTTGATGCCACGATAAGTTCTGGATTAGCCATAATGGCTTGCAACAGGCATTTGTATTCGCCCAAACAAAGTATAGAGAAAAAGAAAGTAAATTTAAATATAGTCAAGTATGCAAATGCGGGCTACAATTCAAAAATAATAGAAAATTAGTATGGCTGAGTCAGTTACATCACATTATTTTCCTAGTCAAGTCGTTAGCGACATAGAGAAAGCTTCAGAAGAATACGGTCTTAAGATCGGTAAAGCTATTGAATACGAATGGTTCAATAGAGATTCTGGAACTAATCGTTTCGCTAGTAATCAAAACACTTTTCACAAGTTAAGACTATATGCCAGAGGAGAACAATCAATACAAAAATATAAAGATGAGTTATCAATTAATGGTGACTTAAGTTATTTAAACTTAGACTGGAAGCCTATTCCTATCATACCTAAATTCGTTGACATAGTGGTTAACGGAATATCAGAAAGAACATTTGATATAAAAGCATATTCTCAAGATCCATATGGAGTTTCTAAAAGAACTAAATATATGGAAGATATTATAGCTGACATGAAAACTAGAGACTTAAACGAGTTTTCACAAGAAGCTTTCGGAATATCGATAGCAAGCACACCTCCAGAAAAGTTGCCAGATAGTGAAGAAGAACTACAGCTTCACATGCAGCTAAATTACAAGCAAGCAGTAGAGCTAGCTGAAGAGCAAGCTATAAACACTATACTTGAAGGTAATAGGTATGAGCTTATAAGAAAAAGAATCAACTACGATTTAACTGTTCTGGGCATCGGCGCTGTAAAAAATACTTTTACAAAGTCTGAGGGAGTTAAAGTAGATTACGTTGACCCGGCAAATATAGTTTATTCATATACTGAATCGCCATATTTTGATGATTTATATTACGTAGGTGAAATTAAGACAATACCTATTAATGAGCTTAAGAAAGAATTTCCAGATCTTACTGATAAGGATTTAGAAACAATGAGTAAGCAGGGTTATCAAAACACTGGCTTTTACAATAGAAGCATAGTCGAGTCTACTAATATAGACAGGAATCAAGTTCAAGTATTATACTTTAATTTCAAAACTTATGCTAACGAAGTATACAAAGTAAAAGAAACTTCTACTGGTGCTAGTAAGGTTATAGTTAAAGACGATCAATTCAACCCACCTAATGAGCTACTAGAAGAGAGATTTGGCAAAATGTCTAAGCAGATAGAAGTTCTTTATGAAGGAGCTATGATTTTAGGCACTAAGCAACTTTTGAAATGGGAGCTAGCTAAAAATATGATGAGACCTAAAAGTGACTACACTAAGGTTAAAATGAATTATTCAATAGTGGCGCCAAGAATGTATAAAGGCCGTATAGAGTCGCTAGTAAGCAGGATAACTACTTTTGCTGACATGATACAGTTGACGCACTTAAAGCTGCAACAAGTAATGTCACGTATGATACCTGATGGTATATATTTAGACGCTGATGGCTTAGCTGAAATAGATTTAGGTAACGGCACAAACTACAATCCGCAAGAAGCATTAAACATGTTCTTCCAAACAGGTAGTATAATTGGTAGATCGATGACTGCTGACGGAGATATGAATCCAGGTAAAGTACCTATTCAGGAGATACAGAGCGGCTCAGGAGGAGCTAAATTAGCTTCACTGATACAAACATATAACTACTACCTACAAATGATAAGAGATGTCACCGGATTGAACGAGGCGCGTGATGGTAGTACTCCAGATAAGAACGCTTTAGTAGGTATACAAAAAATGGCAGCCGCTAATTCAAATACTGCTACAAGGCACATATTGCAAAGTGGATTATTTTTAACAGCTGAGTTGGCCGAGTCTATATCATTAAGAATATCTGATATTATAGAGTACTCACCAACTAAAGATGCCTTTATACAGAAGATAGGTGGACACAATGTAGCCACTCTTAGAGAAATGAGCGATCTGCATTTATACGACTTTGGTATATTTATTGACCTAGCACCAGACGAAGAGCAAAAGCAAATGCTTGAAAACAATATTCAAGTAGCATTAGCCAAAAATGGTATAGAGTTAGAAGATGCTATAGATGTTAGAGAAATTAAAAACATAAAGCTTGCTAATCAAGTTCTTAAGATAAGAAGGAAAAAGAAAGCACAGCAAGACCAGTTAATGCAACAACAAAACATCCAAGCTCAAGCTCAAGCAAACGCACAAGCACAGCAAGTAGCCGCTCAAGCAGAAGTGCAGAAAAATCAAGCATTATCGCAAAGCAAGATACAAGTAGAGCAAGGCAAGATCCAAATGGAGATGCAGAAAATGCAACAAGAGGCTATGCTTAAAAAAGAATTAATGAATCACGAGTTTAAGTTAAACATGCAGTTAAAGCAAATGGAAACTGAAATACTAAAAGAACGTGAATCACAAAAAGAAGATCGTAAAGATGAAAGAACTAAAATTCAAGCTACACAGCAATCTGAATTAATAGATCAAAGAAAAAAAGAAAGTCCACCTAAAAACTTCGAGTCATCGGGTAATGATATAATGGGTGGCGGTTTTGGATTAAATGCTTTTGATCCAAGATAAACAAAACAACTATACAATTTTATAATATTTTATTATGGCTAAAAAAAAGAAAGTCGAAAAGGTCGAAGAGATCGTAGACAAAAACGAAGAACAGGCGGTAGAAGTCGCTGCTGTAGAAGAACCAGTTAAACCTCAGCAAGAAGAAAAAATTGATGATGGAATAGCTAGGTTAGATTTAAGGGATTTTCAAGAAAAACCTACTGAGGAAACTACTGAAGAAACAGTTGTAGAAACGCAAGTTGAACCTGAAGTAAAAGCTGAGGTTGAGGAGCAAGCTATTGAAGAAGTAGTAGAAGAGACAGTAGAAGAAAGTCCTGTGCAGGAAATTGCTTTAGAAGAAGTTACAGAAATAGCAGATAAGCTAGAAGAAAACATCGAAGAAGCTATTGAAAAAGCAGAAGAACAAGGAACTCAACTTCCAGAAAACATTCAAAAAGTAGTTGACTTCATGCACGAAACTGGAGGAAGTTTAGAAGATTATGTTCAATTAAATAAAGATTACTCAAAAATGAGTGATAATGATTTATTGAGCGAGTACTTAAAGCAAACTAAACCTCACTTGAACGACGAAGAAAGATCTTTCTTAATGGAAGATTTGTATTCTTGGGACGAGGACATCGATGAAGATCGAGATATAAGAAGAAAGAAATTGGCATTAAAAGAGCAAGTTGCAGATGCTAAAAACCACCTA
>Ga0233402_1000446_pt1 | contig 15811 bp, 9 predicted proteins | sample 54DmetaG_FD_182705 | JGI IMG/M metagenome (GOLD analysis project Ga0233402, IMG submission 182705) | Seawater microbial communities from Monterey Bay, California, United States - 54D | ecosystem: Environmental > Aquatic > Marine > Coastal | place: USA: California | collected 2016-11-11 | reverse complement strand
CGATGGGCTTATGACTACTCCAAACCAGGTGCTGAAGAAGACTTTATCCCCCAGCACATTCCTTTAAAAGAAGGGGAAGAAGAACTTCAACATTAAATAATATTTCATTTACAAAACCGCTCCTTAGAGCGGTTTTTTATAAACTACAGTTGTGGTTTGTAGCTTCAATAAGATTCATTTTTTGAGTAGGTGGAGAGAGGTAGGGAATGCCCAATCCCAGTCCGCGAAGCAAAATAAGCAATCCAACCAGACAGCCAATAAATGCTAATAGATACTGTGTTTTCCACCTTTTAAATAAAACACTCTTCTTAGGAAATTGTTGCACTAAATAAAGTAAAGGGATCGTACCTAAACCAAAGCCAATCATGAACAAACTTGCAGGGACTGGATTTGCGTAATAGAAGCTGCCCGAAATGGCCACATATCCCAAAAGAGCCATAATTTTTGAGGAAGGTTTTAGTTTGAAAGGTGCGTATTTGATTGAGTCAGGAGTTTGCAAAATTTCAAAAATGAGTTCTAATGGGAAATACCAAATCATTCAGATTTTGAAGCCCAAAACCTTACTCGGAATCAGGAGTATTTTAAATAACGAGCCCACCAACCTTAAAGCAGAAGCCCTTACGGATTTGACAATATCTTTTATTCCAAAAGCATATTTATTCAATCAGCTGAAAAACGACAAAGAATTTTCTAAATCCATAATGAAAATTTTAGCTCAATACATCAAAGAAGCAGATGATAAAATTGTGAGTTTAGGAAACAAAAAACTGGAGGAACGTTTGGCTACTTTTTTAATTTATTTCCATACCGAATTTTACGATACTCAAAAGGATTGCTATCCTTTTAGTTTGAGAAGAGAAGAAATCGCAAATTATATTGGGGTGGCTACCGAATCAATGATACGAATGTTAAAGTGTTTTGAGAGTAAGGGTTTTATCTCACTGGAAGGCAAGTACATTAAAATAATAAATCGAGCAGGATTGGAGCGAGTGGCAAAAGGTTTGACTTAAAACAATTCATTCATTTTTAAGCGCTGAAAATATTCTATATTTGGAATAATGAATGAGCATTTAGATCCAGACCATCCCTTTTCCTCTGAGGAACAAGATATTGACCGCGCTTTACGACCTTTAAAATTTGATGATTTTGCAGGTCAAGATGCAATTTTAGAGAACTTAAAAGTTTTTGTGCTGGCGGCAAAACAGCGAGGAGAAGCTTTGGATCACACTTTATTTCACGGTCCTCCAGGACTGGGTAAAACGACACTCGCACATATTTTGGCAAATGAATTGGATGTTGGAATCAAAATGACTTCGGGTCCTGTTTTGGACAAACCTGGAGACTTGGCAGGACTACTCACCAATCTCCAAGCGCAAGACATTCTTTTTATTGATGAAATCCACCGGTTAAGCCCCATAGTGGAGGAATACCTTTATTCTGCCATGGAAGATTACAAGATTGATATCCTGATTGAGTCGGGACCCAATGCACGAACGGTACAAATTAATCTAGAACCTTTCACCTTAGTTGGAGCTACAACTCGTTCCGGTTTGTTGACGGCACCAATGCGAGCGCGTTTTGGAATTAGCAACAGGCTTCAGTATTATTCTACCGAACTTTTGTCAACCATAGTGACGCGCAGTGCAGAAATACTGAATGTTCCCATCAATCAAGAAGCTGCAATAGAAATAGCAGGTCGTAGTCGTGGGACTCCTAGAATTTCAAACGGTTTATTGAGAAGGGTTCGTGATTTTGCTCAAATCAAAGGAAATGGATCCATTGATATTGAAATCACACAATTTGCCCTCAAGGCACTTCAAGTTGACGCACACGGTCTAGACGAGATGGACAACAAAATTCTGGCGACTTTAATTGATAAATTTAAAGGAGGCCCTGTAGGAATTACAACCTTAGCAACAGCAGTTTCAGAAAATGCTGAAACCATAGAGGAGGTTTACGAACCCTTTCTCATCCAGCAAGGCTTTATTGTAAGAACACCAAGAGGGAGAGAGGTTACAGCAAGAGCTTATTCACACTTGGGTAGACTGAAAAACAACCAAGAAGGATTGTTTTAATAAGACAACCATGAGCCTGAAATCGGAGTACAGTACCAAAATTAAATCAGCAGCAAAATCATTGGGTTTTCTTTCGTGTGGAATTTCTAGAGCAGATTTTCTAGAACAGGAAGCCCCACGTCTGGAAGCATGGCTCAGTCAAGGACACCACGGTAAGATGTCCTACATGGAGGGTCATTTTGACAAGCGACTGGATCCACGACTTCTTGTACCGGGTGCTAAAAGTGTAGTTTCTTTATTGTTAAACTATCATACAGATCAATTACAAGAAGATCCAGAAGCTCCTAAAATAGCCACTTATGCATATGGGAAGGATTATCATTTTGTAATTAAAGACAAACTCAAGGAGTTAATGAAATCCATACATCAGGAAATCGGCGCAGTTGATGGGAGGGTTTTTGTAGATTCAGCTCCTGTGATGGATAAAGCTTGGGCAGCCAAAAGTGGTTTGGGATGGATTGGAAAGAACACCAATTTAATTTCTAAAAAAGTAGGTTCTTTTTTCTTTATTGCAGAGCTAATTATTGATCTAGAACTGGAGTACGACTTGCCTGCTACCGATCATTGCGGAAGTTGTACCGCCTGCATTGATGCTTGCCCAACAGAGGCTTTGATACAACCCTATCAAATTGACGGTAGCAAATGCATTTCCTACTTGACGATAGAATTAAAAGAAAGTATTCCTTCAGAATTTCAGGGAAAAATGGACAATTGGGCATTCGGATGTGATGTGTGTCAAACGGTTTGCCCATGGAATCGTTTTGCAACAAAACATGAGGAGCCCGCTTTTGAGCCGCATTCAGAATTGCTTTCACTTTCTAAAAAAGAGTGGGAAGAAATGACGGATTCGGTTTTTGGTAAAGTTTTTAAAAACAGTGCTGTAAAAAGAACAAAATATGAAGGCTTAAAAAGGAACATCAAGTTTTTATCCCAAAATCAGTAGATTCTCGAATTACCAAATGAGTTGGGATAATTTCCGTGGTAAATGCTTTTTCTTCTGCCTTGTTTTTTTGATCCTTAATAAAAAGCTGAAATACTTTTTTACCCATTAAAAAGCCATTTTGTTCAACACTGCTCAGTGAAGGACTTACCAAATCGGCTAGGTTCCAATTGCTAAATCCCATACAAGCGATGTCCTTAGGTATTTTATATCCTTCTTTTTTAAATTCTTCCATGGCACCCAGTGCCAATAAATCCTCCACTGCAAAAACACCATTTATGGGTAATTTTTTTTCTAAAAGCTGCGCAGCTTTAGACTTTCCTTCTTCAAGGGTATTTTCATTACAAGTCAATACTAGATCTCGATTAAAAGGGACTTTGTAGTGATCCAATGCCTTTTTGTAACCCAAAAAGCGATCGATTGAAATTTGAGAAATCAAATCTCCTCTGAAATAAGCAATTTTATCGCATCCGTTTTGAATCAGGTGTTCCGTGGCTCTAAAAGCAGCTTTTTTATCATCGATAATTATCCGATGAGAGGGAAGTATTTTTACATAACGATCAAATATGATTAATGAGGTTCTGCTTTTTTGAGCTTCTACTAGATGATCAAATTTGTTGGTAGATTTTGCAATGGAGATAAAGATACCATCTGCATTGAGTTGCAATAAGTCTTGGATGTGTTTCCTTTCGTTTTCATAAGATTCATCAGAACAAAGTATGATTATTTTATAATCTGTTTCTTCAGCTTGATTAAGGATCCCTTTCAGAATTTGAGCAAAGAAATCATGATCAATTTTGGGAAGGATAAGACCAATCAGTTTTGTTTGCTTGGTTCTTAAAAAGGCAGCTTGTGTGTTGGGTTTAAATTGAACCTTTTTAGCATACTCTAAGACTTTTTTTCTGGTAGAAGGGCTTACATCTTTGTAACCCTTGAGCGCTTTGGATACGGTTGCTACTGAGATTCCCAAAGCTTGGGCAATATCTTTTAAGGTTAAGTTCATTCCACTTGGGCTTTAGGTTTTTACGAAAAGATTTTCGTTAGTTTTTTACTGGGGTTTCTACTAAAGTATAAAAATTTTCCTAAAAAAATTTTTATTATTGGAGACAAGAAAACTCAGATAACTTAAAATTTCTTTAAGAAAATTCTGATGTTGTTAGCTTTTGGGCTAACTACTGGAATTTATGCATAGACTGTTACGGGTCTTGTAACTAGTGACGAAGGTCCTCTACCTGGAGCCACTGTACTTGTTCAAGGAACAAACACTTTTAGTACTACAGATTTTGATGGGAATTTTTCCATTGAAGCTTCCGAAGGAGATACATTAGTAATCTCATACGTTGGGTATGCCACCCAGGAAGTACTTGTAAGTGGTGGAGATCAAATAACAGTAACGTTGACCATAGGGAATAAACTGGATGAGGTAGTTGTAACAGGCTATGGTTCGGTTACAAAAAGAGATGCAATAGGAGCTGTTGATGTAGTAGACTCAGAGTCGTTTGATTTAATTTCTGCTGATTCACCTGCTCAAATTTTAAGAGGAAAAGTAGCAGGTGTTCAGATAACATCTTCAAGTGGAGAGCCGGGAGCAGGGGTTTCCATTCGTGTTCGGGGGAACACTTCCGTACGTTCTGGAAATGAACCCCTAATTGTAGTGGATGAAGTTCCTCTCTCGGGAGGGAATACTCAATCAGGAGTAAGAGGTTTTGCTAGTTTAGGTGAAGGCTCACCTATGAAATCCTTTTGAAGGAGATTACGATGCGTTAAGAGGACTTATTCTTGAGGGAACACATCAAAATAAATCGCTCAAACCAACACATTTTACAGGTTTTACTGTTGAAGGAGTGGGAACTGATATTCAAGAAATCAAACTCCAGAACAATAAAAAATTAATTTTGGTGCCGCGGAATAAAGACCGAATTTTGGTTTTTGAACTTAATTGAATTCATTGAAAAGTATCATTTTTTCTAGGAAGAAAACAGTCTTTTAACTGGGATGCTGGAACTGTTTTTATTCTTTTTTAAGTTGCGTTCAAAATATTTTATTCATCTAAAAATACTATTTTTGCTTTGATATTAAATTGAATGGTAATTAACCGTTAAAGGTTGACTAGTTTAATAAATCATAAGAATCCCCAAAATCTTAAAACAGTAAAAGAAAATGAAAAAGGATTTGAAATTGAAAAACATCTTTTATGTACTCCTATTACTTGTGTTTGTCCAGTGTTTGGATGGGAATAATAAAGCTTACATTGAAAAAATTCAAAATGCAGAATTGTTCCAAAGTGCAATGCAAAATTTAACGGATATTGTTGTTTATGATATTTTTTCACCTCCAGTAGCTTCTCGAGTTTATTTGTATCCTACAATTGCTGCTTATGAAGTGATGGCATTAAAATATCCTGAAAAATACAACTCTTTAGTAGGGCAGATAAAAGAGTTAAATCCCATACCTAAGCCCTCAAGTGAAAAGGTAGATTATCATTTAGCTTCTTTATTCGCATTTAATACAGTTGGAAAGACGCTGATTTTTTCAGAAGATAAAATGGAACTTTTTCAAGAAAATTTCAATTCGAAATTAAAAGAGCTAGATGTTCCTAGACGAGTGGTTAAGGCATCAGAAGCTTATGGTTCAGCAGTTGCCGCCTCTATTTTAGATTGGGCATCCAAAGATATGTACAACCAAACTCGTACCTATCCTAAGTACACCATCAAAGAGGAAGACCAATTTTGGAAGCCTACCCCTCCAGATTACATGGATGGAATTGAACCGCACTGGAAAGAAATCAGAACAATGGTTATTGATTCATCCAATCAATTTGCTCCGAAAGAACCTTTTCCTTTTGATTTGACGGAAGGAAGTCCTTTTCAAAAACAACTAATGGAGGTATTTGAAGTCACGAATCAATTGAATGAGGAACAGGTAGAAATAGCAAAATTCTGGGATTGCAATCCTTATGTTACCCACCATCGCGGGCATGCCATGTTTGCAACCAAGAAAATTACACCGGGAGGTCACTGGATCGGTATCACAGCGATTGCAACAAGACAAGCTCAAAGTACTTTTGATGAAACCATAAATGCCTATGCCAATGTATCCATTGCTTTGTTCGATGGTTTTATTAGTTGTTGGGATGAAAAGTGGGACACCTTGATCGTTCGACCAGAAACACTGATCAACCAGTATTATGATGAAGAGTGGTTGCCCTTACTCCAAACTCCACCCTTTCCTGAATACACCAGCGGGCACTCTGTAATTTCTAGAGCAGCAGCGGTCACCTTAACCGACTTGTACGGAGATGACTTTGCTTTTACAGATACTACAGAACTTTTGTATGGTCTTCCTGAAAGAAAATACAATTCTTTTATTCATGCTTCAGAAGAAGCGGCTATTTCAAGACTTTATGGAGGGATTCATTACATGATGGCAATAGAAGAAGGGGTTAATCAAGGACATGCAGTTGGTTCTTATGTGGTGGAAAATTTACAAACCATGAAAAAAGCGGATTCACCAAATTAAATTCATGCAAAAAAAACAGCTCAATTTTTGGCAAATCTTAACCATGAATTTTGGATTTTTTGGAGTCCAATTCAGTTTTGGTTTGCAGCAAAGTAATATGAGTGCTATTTACAAATATTTGGGGGCTGAAGAAGCAGAATTACCCTTACTTTGGCTGGCAGGCCCTGTTACAGGTTTAATTGTACAGCCCATTATTGGAGCCATAAGTGACGGTACTTGGTCTCCAAAATTTGGCCGCAGAAAGCCCTTTTTCCTAATTGGTGCGATAATAGCCAGTATCAGTCTCGTTATTATGCCCTATTCAAGTTCTATTTGGATGGCTGCAGGCTTGTTATGGATTTTAGATGCCGCAAACAACATAGCACTGGAGCCCTATCGTGCATTCATTTCTGATAAACTTCCCGAAAAACAATATTCTTTTGGCTTTTTAGTCCAAAGTTTTTTTACAGGACTGGGAACTACCCTTGCAAATTTTACCCCAGCGATTTTAGTTTCATTTGGGATACTGGCACTCTCTGATAAGATGGATAACGGGATTCCTGTTTCTACCTACTGGGCATTTGGAATTGGAGCTGCGGCTTCGATCATCACCATCCTGATCTCAGTACTGACAACTTCCGAATATCCTCCCACTCCAAAAGAACTTGAGGAAATAAAAAAGTCAAAAGCTGAAGGTAACGTCATTTTAAGAACACTTAAAGACATTAGCGAAGCATTCAAAGTAATGCCATTGCCAATGAAACAACTCATCCCGGTTATGTTTTTCCCATGGTATGCGATGTTTTGTTATTGGCAATATCTAACCTCAGCACTTTCACTTTCTTTGTACGATACGCTAGACCAAAGCACGATTTATTTCAATCAAGCTCAATTGCTTACAGGAAACTTAAACGGAACCTACAACATCATTTGTTTTGTTATTGCTTTTGCTTTAATACCCATTGCACGTAAGTTAGGAGCTCAAAGACTCCATTTCATAAGTCTGGCTATTGGAGGAACCGCATTGCTTTGTATGCCGTTATTGGATGATACTACAGTACTTTTTACCCTACCGATTGGGAGTGGAATTGTGGTTTCTCAAATTTACTTGTTTTCATTTGGACTGGGAATCACTTGGGCTTCCATGATGGCGATGCCCTATCAGATGCTTGCCTCTTCCATACCGCCAGGGAAGACAGGGGTTTACATGGGCATTTTCAATATGTTTATTGTCATACCGATGATCATCCAGATTTTTACAGTGCAGTATTTTGTGTTCGATTTTCTGGATCAAAATCCAATAAACATTATCCGACTCGCGGGTAGTTTTTTGATTATTGGGGGGATTTTCTCCCTTTTTGTTAGTCAACCAAAGGAGAAAACTCAAGTTTGATTCAGAAAAAAATCATTTCTTTACATTACAAATACTGGATTTATGCAAAAAGAACAGCAGCGCAGAGCAGCATTAGTGTATCATGCTAAACCAAGACCTGGTAAAACCGAAGTAGTTCCCACCAAAAACTACGATACACAACGAGATCTCGCACTTGCCTATTCCCCTGGAGTTGCTATTCCTTGTATGGAAATTGAACAAGACAAATCAAACCTTTACAAGTACACCAACAAAGGAAATTTGGTTGCGGTTATTTCAAATGGAACAGCAGTATTAGGTTTAGGAGATATTGGACCTGAAGCCTCCAAGCCAGTAATGGAGGGAAAGGCGCTTTTATTTAAGATTTTTGCAGATATTGATGTTTTTGACATAGAAGTAGATGCAAAAGATCCGGATAAATTCATTGAAGCTGTTAAGGCAATAGCCCCAACCTTCGGAGGAATCAATTTGGAAGACATCAAATCCCCTGAAGCTTTTGAAATAGAGCGCCGTTTGAAAGAAGAATTGGAAATACCTGTGATGCACGACGATCAACACGGTACTGCGATTATCTCAGCTGCAGCTTTATTAAATGCATTAGAACTAGCAAAAAAGAAAATTGAACAAGTAAAAATTGTTGTGTCTGGAGCTGGGGCAGCTGCTATTTCATGCACCAAGTTGTATCGGGCTTTTGGTGCCAATGTAGAGCATATCGTTATGCTAGACAGCAAAGGAGTAATTCGAAAAGATCGTCAGAATCTAAGTTTAGAAAAAGAAGAATTTGCAACCTCAAAAAACATATCTACCCTAGATGAGGCAATCAGGGGAGCTGATGTTTTTATCGGATTGTCTATGGCGAATATTCTTACTCCCGAAATGCTTCTGTCGATGGCTAAAAATCCTATTGTATTTGCAATGGCAAATCCAAACCCAGAGATAGAATACACCCTTGCATGTAATACACGTAAGGATGTGATCATGGCTACCGGTAGATCAGATCATCCGAATCAGGTCAATAACGTTTTAGGCTTTCCTTTCATCTTTAGAGGTGCACTTGATGTCCGGGCTACTACCATAAACGAACCTATGAAAATGGCAGCGGTAAAGGCACTAGCTGCTCTTGCTAAAGAATCGGTTCCTGAACAAGTAAATGTGGTTTATGATGAAACTAGATTGACTTTTGGGAGAGAATACATTATCCCAAAACCTTTTGATCCTCGTTTGATTTCAACCATTCCACCTGCTGTGGCCAAAGCAGCAATGGAATCGGGTGTAGCTACTGAACCCATAGAAGATTGGGAACGTTACATACTCGAACTTTCAAGTAGACTAGGAAATAGCCAAAAAATGGTTCGAATTCTTCATGACAGAGCCAAGGCAGCTCCGAAACGTTTGATATTTGCCGAAGCAGATCAAATGGACGTATTGAAAGCGGCACAAATTGTTCATGAAGAGCGAATTGCCATTCCTATTCTCCTCGGAAATAGAGCAACAATAGAAGATTTAAGAAAGGCCATTAATTTTGATGAGGAGGTTGAGATTATTGATCCTAAAGAAGAGAGTTACAGAGAACAAAGGAATGTTTATGCTGAACTTTTTTGGAAAGATCAACGAAGAAAAGGATACACGCTTTATGATGCCCAACGACTCATGCGTGAACGCAATTATTTTGCCTCAATGATGATAAAAAATGGGGATGCTGACGCCATGATTTCTGGTTATTCAAGAAATTATCGCTCGGTAGTGAAACCCATATTGGAAACCATATCCAAAGCAAAAGGGGTAAATCGTGTGGCAGCAACCAATTTGATGCTGACTAAATCAGGTCCATTATTTCTTTCTGACACCACAATTAACGTAGATCCTTCAGCTAAAGAACTTGCCAAAATTGCTCAAATGACGGCAAATATGGCTAAGCTATTTGGGTTGGAGCCTGTTACTGCACTTCTTTCATTTTCTAATTTTGGCTCTTCTCGTTTTCCTCAAGCAAAAAAAGTAAGTGAAGCAGTGGCCATATTGCATCGGAGCAATCCTGAGTTAATGGTTGACGGCCCGGTCCAGTCTGATTTTGCCTTAAATAAAGAAATGCTCAGAAAAGGATTTCCTTTTTCAAGCTTGAGTAAAATGAAAGTCAACGTAATGATTTTCCCCAATTTGGATGCGGCCAATATTACCTACAAATTGATGAAGGAATTAAAAGAAGCCTTATCGATCGGTCCAATTCTTATGGGACTTAGTGAACCCATTCATGTTTTGCAACTCGGAGCTTCTGTGGAGGAGATTGTAAATATGTCTGCTATCGCAGTAATTGATGCTCAATCTAAAAACAAATAATTAAGATGATTACACAACTTACAGGACGTTTAGTAGAAAAATCACCAACAGAAGTAGTTATCGACTGTAATGGCGTTGGTTATTTAGTTCATATTTCTTTACATACTTTTACCCAGTTGAGTAATGATGAAAACATCAAATTATTTACACACCTACAAGTAAAAGAGGATTCCCACACTTTATTTGGTTTTCAAACTACGATAGAGCGTGCAATTTTTCAACAATTAATATCTGTTTCTGGTATTGGAGCAAGTACTGCGAGAACGATGCTCTCCTCCCTTGAACCACAGCAAATTCAAAGAGCCATTGTTGCTGAGGATTTAGCTACCATTAAATCGGTGAAAGGGATTGGTTTAAAAACAGCTCAGAGAGTCCTTATCGAACTGAAAGATAAAATGTTAAATCTCTTTGAAGGTGAAGAAATTCAACCCTTTTCAAACAATACAATTAAAGAAGAAGCGTTATCAGCATTGGAGGTTCTTGGTTATTCAAGAAAGCAATCTGAGAAAGTAATTGATAACGCCATTCAGAGCAGCCCAGATAGTTCAGTGGAAGCACTTATTAAAGCAGCTTTGAATAAATTGTAATACCCTTTGTTTGAAAGAACTCATAAAGTAGTTTTTAAATCATTTCTACCCTTCGTCCATTTTTTTCTATGGATGTTCTTCAGTTTTGGGCTTGTTATGGCTCAGGAAGAGGCTGATTTAGGTACTCTAAAACTCCCTGTCCCAAGCAGTGTGACAAGTCAATACACCTATGACCCAACAACGGAACGGTATATTTTTTCTCAAGAAATAGGAGGATATCCCATTAGTGTCCCACTAGTTCTCACGGTCAAAGAGTATCAAGACTTGGTTCTTAAGGAAAAAATGCAAACCTATTTTCAAGAAAAAGTTCAAGCTCTAAGCGGTAGAGGGGAAGGAGTAGAGGAGACTCAAAAAAACTTACTTCCTGAATTGTATGTTAACAATAAATTTTTTGAATCAATTTTTGGGAGTAATGCAATTGATATTACCCCGCAAGGTTCTATTGGAATTGATTTAGGGTATCGCTACCAAAGAAATGACAATCCGATTGCTTCAGTAATCAATCGACGATCTCCCGGTTTTGAATTTGATCAGCGAATCAGTTTAAGTTTATTGGGTAAAATTGGAGAACGACTTCAGATAACTGCCAATTACGATACTGAATCTACTTTTGACTTCCAAAATCTAGTAAAAATTCAATTTAATCCTCCCCAAGTCTCTGAACTTCAAAGCATGGTTCCAGGAATGCTACCTGGAGAATTGGGTTCTACCCTTGAAAATGTTCAGGGTAAAATAGATCAAGTACAAAACAGAGTAAATGAGGTCAAACAGCAGCTAAACGAAATTGAGCAAAAGGCAAATGAGGTAAAGGGCTTGGTCAATGAAGGGAAAAACACTTTAAATCAAGCCCGTCAGAAGATTGAAAGTTTAAAGCAAAACGCAACTGACTTGGCTAGTAATCCTTTGGCAGCTGGGAATCGAGTTTCAGAATTTCTTAATGGAAAAGTTACTGAAGATGCAATTTTACAAAATATCGATATCGGAAACATAAGCATGCCGATCAACAGTAATTTAATTCAGGGGGCTCAAAGCTTATTTGGGGTCCGTGCAGATTTAAAATTTGGAAATACGACTCTCTCTGGAGTATTTTCAGAACAGCGATCTCAATCGCAAAACATCACCTCTCAAGGAGGAGGAAAATTGCAAGAATTTGATTTGTACGCTTTGGATTATGAAGAAGACCGTCATTACTTTATCAGTCAATATTTTAGAGACAATTACGACCGATTTTTAGAAACCTATCCATACATCAATTCACCTGTTCAGATTACACGTATTGAAGTCTGGGTGACCAACCGAGGGTACCAAACCCAGAATGTTCGAAACATTGTTGCGCTCCAGGATTTAGGTGAAGCAAACCCAGAGCGAACTACTTTGGCAGCCAGTGTTTCTAATTTTATGAATGTCAATGATAAAAATGACCCTCCTAGAAATGAGGTCAACCGTCTTGATCCAGACGAAATTGGTTTTGACGGACTTTTGACTCAAGAAATTCGAGACATAGCAACTGTAAAAAAGGGTTTTGGATCTACACGTGTAAACGAAGGGTATGATTATGCTATTTTAGAAAGTGCAAGAAAGTTGAATAATCAAGAATTTTCATACCACCCTCAATTGGGGTATATTTCTTTAAATCAAAGACTCAGTAATGATGAAATTTTAGGAATTGCTTATCAATACAGTTTTCAGGGAAAAATCTACCAAGTTGGAGAATTTGCTAACGGAGATATTCCAGGCACTTCACTCATTCAAACAGGAAATCCTTCCCAGCAAAATGCCCAACAAGCCGTTGTTCAGACGAATAATCTGATTGTTAAAATGCTAAAGAGTAGTGTTACGGACGTTCGCCAGCCGGTATGGGATTTGATGATGAAAAATATTTACAATACGGGGGCATTTCAGTTGTCTGAGGAAGACTTTAGGCTGAGTATTTTGTACACCGACCCCTCTCCTATCAATTACATGACTCCAGTAGATTCTTCTATTTGGCCTGAACAATTAGATAATGAGGTTCTTTTGAATACCTTGGATTTGGATCGGTTAAATGCATATCAAGACTTGGTTCCTAACGGGGACGGTTTTTTTGATTTTATTCCTGGGATCACGGTAGACCCTCGTTATGGAAGAATTATTTTTCCAAAAGTAGAGCCTTTTGGAGAATTCTTATTTGAGCTTTTGGACAACCCAGAATCTGCAAAGGAATCCTATGCTCAAGAAAGTAGCTACAATAAAAATCAAAAACGTTATGTTTTTAAGGAAATGTACAGCCTCACGAAAGCAGCTGCATTAGAATTTACAGAGAAGAATAAATTTCAACTCAAAGGAAGGTACAAGTCTGAAGGAGGTGACGGAATTAATATTGGAGCTTTTAATGTTCCCAGAGGATCTGTACGCGTTACTGCTGGTGGAAGAGTGTTGAGAGAAGGCTTAGATTACATCGTTAATTATGAAATAGGTCGAGTTAAAATTTTAGACGAGGGTTTGAAAGCATCCAATATCCCAATCGATATTTCCGTTGAAAACAATTCTTTTTTCAATCAGCAAAATAAGCGGTTTTCTGGATTTAATGTCAACCATCGTATTTCAGATAAAATAAATGTCGGTGGGACCTTGATTAACTTAAGCGAGAACCCTTTAACCCAAAAAGCCAACTATGGTACGGAACCCGTTAACAATACCATGATGGGTTTTAATACCAATTTTTCTACAGAAATTCCATTTTTGACAAGGATGGTAAATAAATGGCCCACAATTAAATCCAATACTCCTTCTCAAATTTCTTTTAGAGGAGAGGTTGCAAATTTAGCAGCTAACGATCCTAGGAATACACAACTTAATGGTGAAACAAATGTTTACATTGATGATTTTGAAGGAGCTCAAACTAACATTGATATTAAAGGATTTACAGCTTGGAACCTTTCCAGTGTTCCCATTAATGGGGTGCCTGGAGCAAATGCAGAAGGACTGGAGAGTGGCTATGCTCGCTCTAAATTAGCTTGGTATTCCATTGATCAGGTTTTTTATTCAAGACAGCCAGACGGAATTAACAACAATGATATTTCATTGAATGAAACACGTCGTATTTTTATTGATGAATTATTTCCCGAACAAGATTTAGTACAAGGTACTCCTAGAACATTACCCACATTTGATTTAGCCTATTATCCTAATGAAAGAGGACCTTACAATAACGCACCAAATAGTGAGTATGCATCCAATATTGATAAAAAGTGGGCGGGAATAAGTCGATCCATAAATGCGACAAATTTTGAACAGTCTAATGTAGAGTTTATTGAATTTTGGTTGTTGGACACGTTCTCGGATAAGGAATCTTCTTCAGACGATTTAGGAGAATTGGTTTTTCACTTAGGAAATATTTCGGAAGACATTCTTCGTGATGGGCGCAAACAATTCGAAAACGGATTGCCCTCAACCAGTGAACTCACACCAACCTATGAGACTCCGTGGGGTAAAGTGCCCGCAAATCAGTCTTTAGTTTACGCTTTTAATGCAGTTGAAGAGGATCGAATTTTACAAGATGTTGGGTTGGATGGTTTGTCTGACGAAGCGGAAAGAGAAATTTTCACTAATGGACCTGCAGATGATCCGGCTGGAGATAACTATCAATATTTTTTACAAGCAGAGGGAGGAATTTTGGATCGGTACAAGCGTTACAACGGATTTGAAAACAATACTCCTGTTGCTTTTAGCGATACAGATAGAGGAAATACTACTGAACCCGATACAGAAGATATCAATCGTGATCAAAGCATGAATACTATTGATAGCTATTTTGAATATCGAATTCCCATTACTAGAAATATGCAAGTTGGGAATCATCCTTTTGTAACTGACGTTAGGGAAAATGTGCAAGTAAATGCACCTAATGGAGATGAATACATTACACGTTGGATTCAGTTTAAAGTTCCCATTCAAAAAAGTTATTATGAAAACACCTCTTTTGATCCTTATTTTGATGCCGTAAATGCGATTGACGACTTACGCTCCATACGATTTATGCGAATGCTTCTCACTGGATTTGAAGATGAGGTTGTATTTCGCTTCGGTACTTTAGATCTTGTTCGAGGAGATTGGAGACGATACAACAAACCGCTCAATGAGGAGGTATTGGAAAATAAAAATACCACAGTAGATATCAGTACAGTTAATATTTTAGAAAACGAAAATAGAATTCCAATAAATTATGTACTGCCACCTGAAATTCAAAGAGAGCAGATAAATAATAACAACTCTATTATTCGTCAAAACGAACAGTCGCTATCTTTCAGAGTCTGTGATTTGCAGCCATCAGATTCACGTGGAATATTTAAAGGATTGAATTTGGATATGCGACAATACAGCAAGTTGAGAATGTTTTTACATGCTGAATCACTTCCCGGGCAGGAAGCATTACCTGGAGAGGGGGTCGAGGATGAATTTGATAAAAGACTGGTTGCTTTCATTCGGTTAGGTACGGATTATCAAGACAATTTTTATCAGATAGAAATACCATTAAAACCCACAGATTACAGTGAAAATACCTCAAACAGATACAGTGCTGAGGAAGTTTGGAATCCCGAATCGAACTCCATTGAAGTTCCTATTGATTTATTGGCTAAATTAAAAGCTATTGCACTTCAAGAATTGGGCTTGGGTCAGACCTTGTACTTTGACGAGGAATTGAATCCTATTCATGAGTTTTCTCCAATAAGTGAACTGCCAGGTCAAAAGAAATATAAATTTGCAATTCGTGGAAACCCTTCTTTAGGAAGTATTAAAACTTTGATGATAGGAGTTAAAAATCCTTCAACCCAATTAGGAGATGTGCTTTGTGGTGAGGTTTGGTTTAATGAATTACGGATTTCGGGAATCGATAGTCAAGACGGTTGGGCAGCAATAGGTGCCTTAGATGCTAACCTTGCTGATTTCGCGACTTTTTCAGCAACAGGTCGCTATTCAAGTATTGGTTTTGGAAGTATTGACATGTCACCCAATGAACGCACTC
>Ga0233402_1000440_pt1 | contig 15904 bp, 11 predicted proteins | sample 54DmetaG_FD_182705 | JGI IMG/M metagenome (GOLD analysis project Ga0233402, IMG submission 182705) | Seawater microbial communities from Monterey Bay, California, United States - 54D | ecosystem: Environmental > Aquatic > Marine > Coastal | place: USA: California | collected 2016-11-11 | reverse complement strand
CCTTTAGTAAGTATAACGCAACGCTAGGAGTACGATCCAGTTTATCTTCGATATTGAATTTTAATTTTGGGATCGTTTTTGATCAAATAGAAAATTTCATGCTTTTTTAGCGTTTGCCCTGTGATATGGAGAATAATGATGACGCTTACCGACTTTCAAATGCATTTGAAAATAAGTATGCCAATATTGATTTGTATGGATTCAAAGCGGACATAAAAATTGATTTAGCTAAAAATAATTTTATTCGATTTGGCACTCAATATAGACATTATGATACATCTAGTAATCAGATTCTTTGGAACTTGCCTTCGCTGGAAATGAATTGGGAGGGACAATTCAAGTGGAAGGATTACTTAACATTTACTTTTCAGGGAAGCCTTTTGGGCGATCGTACCGCTGCATATCGTCCCATATTTTTGACTCAAGCTTCAGAAAATGTACCCTATCAAGAAGAAAATCTTCCATTGTTTATTAACACAACTTCACATATTGCGTATAAACTCTCCGATCAATTTGATGTTTTTGTGAAATTAAAATTGAATTCTGAAGGAGTTCATGGACGATGGGCATATTACAATGAACCTTCTTTTCTTTTGTTAGCTGGAGTAACCTATAAGTTTGATTTCCAATATTAAAAATACAGTGTAATTTAGTTAGTTTCAACAGTTGATTTTCATTATATTTGCGAGATTATTTTTACCACTATGAAGTACGATTTTGCCCACTTTTACACTTTAATAATGAAAATTAAGCATCCCATATTATACACGTTACTTCTTGCAGTACTTGCAACTTCTTGTCAAAAGAAAGTTGATTTACTAGTGCACAATGCAGTGGTTTATACTATGGATAAAAAAGAAACTGTTGTTTCTTCTTTTGTTGTTGATAAAGGCAAATTTATTGCTGTAGGTGGTGAGGAATTACTTGATAAATACAGCGCAAAAAAGGTTTTAAATCTTCAAAATTTATCTGTCTATCCAGGATTCATTGATTCCCATTGTCATTTTCTAAATCTAGGACTCAGTCTGCAGCAAATTGATTTAAAAGGAACGCAAAGTTTTGACGAGGTGATTACTCTTTTACAAGATGCATCCAGGGAAAAGCAAATGGAGGTAATTCTAGGAAGAGGTTGGGATCAAAACGACTGGGAGCTTAAAGAGTTTCCTAACAAAGAGCGTTTGGATGCATTATTCCCCGACATTCCCGTTGCCTTACGCCGTATTGATGGACACGCATTATTAGTAAATCAAAGAGCACTTGATCTAGCTGGAATCACAGTAGATACAGAAGTTGAAGGCGGAACCATTATAAAAGAAAAAGGAAAACTTACGGGTATTCTTATAGATTCTCCAATGCAATTGGTACTGAATATTCTCCCACAACCATCGGTTGAGCAGAAAATAAAGGCTCTACAAGATGCCGAACAAATTAGCTTTGCAAATGGACTTACTTCTGTTTCTATTGCAGGAATGAATAAAGAGGATATTTTTTTAGTAGATAGCCTTCAGCAAAAAGGTCTTTTGACTATAAATGTGTATGCTATGATTTCAAATACTAAGGAGAACATGGAGTACTTTTTAGAAGCAGGCCCAATAAAAACAGATAAATTAACAGTCCGTTCCTTTAAAGTATACGCAGACGGTGCACTGGGATCTCGTGGAGCTGCATTGAAAAAACCCTACGCAGACTCAAACTCACATTACGGAAAATTCATCACATCAAAAGATTCAATCGAGAAATTAGCATATAAATTAGCAACAACTCCTTTTCAGATGAATACCCATGCTATTGGAGATGATGCCAATAAAGCTGTTCTTAATGCCTACAGAAAGGCACTTGTTTTTTCAGATGATCCCAGATGGCGGATAGAGCATGCTCAAATTATTGATACTGCTGATATTCAACTCTTCAATAGAAAGATCATTCCATCTGTTCAACCCACACATGCCACCAGTGATATGTACTGGGCTAAGGATCGTCTAGGTTCAGAACGTTTACAGGGAGCTTATGCATATAAAGCATTATTGAATCAGTCGGGAAGAATAACTTTAGGAACTGATTTTCCAGTGGAAGAGGTAAGTCCAATCAAAACTTTTTATGCTGCAGTTACTCGCATGGACAGTGATTTGTTTCCCGAAGGAGGTTATTTGTCACAAAATAAGCTATCGCGTATTCAGGCATTAAAAGGAATGACGATTTGGGGCGCATATGCTAATTTTGAAGAAAATGAAAAGGGATCTATTGAGGTCGGTAAGAACGCAGATTTCATAATGTTAGACAGAGATATAAAAGAAGTCAGTCACAAAAAAATCTTGAAAGCTAGAATCGTAGCGACTATTTTGGATGGTAATGTGGTTTACAGCAATCGATTTCATTAACTGACTTAATATATTTTACTAAACCCACTTTAATTTACTAAAAGACTAAATATTTAACATTATTTAGTCTTTTTTTGTTTAATAATTTAATTAAAATTACATATTATCTATATATTTTTATTCATATTTGTATTTTTGGTAAAAATTTATAATCATGTGTGGAATTGTATGTGCTTTTGATTTAAAGCAACCGGCAGCAGAGGTGAGACCTCAAATTTTAGAAATGTCTAAACGCTTACGTCATCGTGGACCAGATTGGAGTGGGATATACGATTGCGATACAGCTATCTTAGGACATGAGCGCCTTGCTATTGTTGATCCAACATCAGGGAAACAACCCTTGATAAGTCCTTCTGGAAAATTGATTCTCGCTGCAAATGGAGAAATCTACAACCATCGTGAATTAAGAGCTCCTTATGAATCCAGTTATGCCTTTAAAACACAATCGGATTGTGAAGTTATTTTGGCACTTTATGAAAAGGAAGGGAAGAATTTTGTCAATAAATTGAATGGGATATTTGCTTTTGCAATTTATGACGAAGCAAAGGATGAATATTTTATCGCAAGAGATCATATGGGGATTATTCCACTCTATATGGGATGGGATGTAAATGGAACATTTTATGTAGCTTCAGAATTAAAAGCACTAGAGGGTATTTGTTCTAAAATAGAATTATTCCCTCCTGGTCATTATTTTCATAGCAAGGATGATACGCCAACAAAATGGTACCATCCAGAATGGACTACATTTGATGATGTAAAGAACAACCCAACTTCCATTGAAGATTTACACGATGCTCTCGCGGATGCTGTGCACAGACAATTGATGAGCGACGTTCCATATGGAGTATTACTCTCTGGTGGATTAGATTCCTCAATCACTTCGGCATTGGCAAAAAAGTTTGCTGCAAAGCGAGTTGAGTCAGATGATACACAGTCGGCTTGGTGGCCACAATTGCATTCTTTCTCAGTTGGTTTGGAAGGTTCACCTGATCTAGCTGCAGCTCAAAAAGTTGCAAAACATATAGGAACTGTTCATCATGAAATTAAATTTACTATTCAAGAAGGTTTGGATGCAATTAGAGAAGTTATTTATCATCTAGAAACCTATGATATTACAACAATTAGAGCTTCAACCCCAATGTTTCTTATGGCACGAGCGATAAAGGCATTAGGTATTAAAATGGTATTATCTGGCGAGGGTGCGGATGAATTATTTGGGGGATATTTATACTTCCATAAAGCTCCAAATGCTCAAGAATTTCATGAAGAAACGGTTCGGAAGCTGGATAAGCTCCACCAATATGATTGTTTAAGGGCAAATAAATCTCTCGCTGCATGGGGAATTGAAGGACGTGTTCCTTTCTTGGACAAGGAGTTTATTGAAGTAGCCATGCGTTTAAATCCAAAAGACAAAATGATCACAGAAGAGCGAATGGAAAAATGGGTGCTTCGTAAAGCTTTCGAAGACTATTTGCCTGAGAGTGTTGCATGGCGTCAAAAAGAGCAGTTTTCTGATGGAGTAGGCTATAGTTGGATTGATACCTTGAAAGAAGTTGTTGCAAGTGAAGTTACCGACGAACAAATGGCCAATGCCCATTATCGTTTTCCTGTTCAAACACCTCAGAACAAGGAGGAATTTTATTACCGAACAATCTTTGAATCTCATTTCCCTAGTGATGCTGCTGCCTTGAGTGTGCCTTCAGTCCCCTCTGTAGCTTGTAGTACGCCTGTTGCCTTAGCTTGGGATGCTGCCTTTCAAAATCAAAATGATCCGAGTGGAAGAGCGGTTGCCAAAGTACATGAAAAAAGCTACAATGAATAACAGCTGAATTCTATTATCTAATTCTAGATTCAACACTTTTTTTTTACACATAAATGTTGATAACTTCATCACTATCGGTGCGGGTTAAGATCGGATATGACCCGTTGAATAACTATATTTGTTAGTCGGCTAAAAACAGCCATTAAACGCACATTTATGAGTGAAGAAAATCAAAACAAACAATATTCAGAAGATAGTATACAAGCCCTTGAAGGAATGGAGCATGTTCGCATGCGACCTTCAATGTACATAGGGGATATAGGTGTTCGAGGCCTACATCATTTAGTATACGAAGTTGTAGACAATTCGATTGATGAAGCTCTTGGAGGTTATTGTGATAAAATTGCAGTAACAATAAATGAGGATAATTCTATCACGACTAAAGATAATGGTCGTGGAATTCCTGTGGGAATTCACAAAAAGGAAGGGGTTTCAGCCCTAGAAGTTGTAATGACTAAAATTGGTGCTGGAGGTAAATTTGATAAAGATTCCTATAAAGTTTCTGGCGGTTTACACGGAGTAGGGGTTTCCTGTGTAAATGCACTTTCTGAGAGATTGACCGCTACTGTATACCGAGACGGAAAAATATGGGAGCAAACTTACGAAAGAGGAAAAGCATTGGATCCGGTCAAGAGTATTGGAGATTCAGATGAAACGGGGACACTTGTAACTTTCAAGCCAGATGCTCAAATATTCACTCAAACCAGAGAATATAGCTATGATACCTTGTCATTGAGAATGCGCGAACTTGCTTATTTGAATAAGGGAATAACTATCACGATTACGGACCGTCGTGAAACTGATGATAATGGAGAATTCAAAACAGAAACGTTTTTATCAGAAAAAGGTTTAGTTGAATTCATCCATTTTTTAGATGAATCACGTGAAGCGATTATTGGTGACGTGATTTCTATGGAAGGGGAGAAAAACGGAGTTCCTGTTGAAGTAGCGATGATTTACAATACTTCCTATTCTGAAAACCTACATTCTTATGTAAACAATATCAATACCCATGAAGGGGGTACTCACCTTGCAGGATTTAGACGTGGATTGACTTCAACACTTAAAAAATATGCAGATAGTTCCGGCTTACTGGACAAACTCAAATTTGAAATTGCTGGAGATGACTTTAGAGAGGGTTTAACTGCAATTATTTCTGTAAAAGTAGGAGAACCACAATTTGAGGGTCAAACGAAGACCAAACTAGGAAATAGAGAAGTTACTTCTGCTGTTTCTCAAGCAGTATCTGAAATGCTAGAGAATTATTTGGAAGAGAACCCTAATGATGCAAAAATCATTGTTCAGAAGGTTATTTTAGCTGCCCAAGCTAGACACGCGGCTAAAAAAGCGCGTGAAATGGTGCAGCGAAAAACCGTCATGAGTGGGGGAGGTCTTCCGGGAAAATTATCTGATTGTTCTGAACAAGATCCAGCATTATGTGAGGTCTTTTTAGTTGAGGGTGACTCTGCGGGAGGTACAGCCAAGCAAGGGCGAGACCGAAATTTTCAAGCTATTCTTCCTCTTCGCGGTAAAATTTTGAATGTTGAAAAAGCCATGCAACACAAAGTTTTTGAAAATGAGGAAATCAGAAATATTTACACTGCTTTGGGAGTTACCATTGGGACAGAAGAAGACAGTAAAGCCTTGAATTTAGAAAAATTACGTTATCACAAAGTAGTAATCATGTGTGATGCGGATGTTGATGGAAGTCATATTTCAACACTAATCTTGACCTTTTTCTTCCGATATATGCGAGAACTTATTGAATCTGGGTATATCTACATTGCCACACCTCCTCTTTATTTAGTCAAAAAAGGACAGAAAAAAGATTATGCATGGAGTGATGATCAACGTGATCGTTTGATGCAGGAATTTGGATCTGGGTGCAGTGTCCAACGTTATAAAGGTCTTGGAGAGATGAATGCAGAACAGTTGTGGGACACAACCATGAATCCACAAGAACGTACTTTAAGACGAGTTAATATTGACAATGGGGGAGAAGCAGATCGAGTGTTCTCGATGTTGATGGGAGATGAGGTGCCGCCTCGAAGAGAGTTTATTGAAAAGAATGCGATCTACGCAAACATAGATGTATAATAATTTAAAAAAACAATAATGAAAGTTACCATAGTTGGAGCGGGAAATGTGGGTGCCTCTTGTGCAGAATATATTGCTCAAAAAAGAATTGCTAGTAAAGTTGTTTTACTGGACATCAAAGAAGGTTTTGCCGAAGGAAAAGCGCTAGATTTATTTCAAACAGCCACTACCTTAGGATTTAATACTTCTATTACGGGGGTAACCAATGATTACGCTGCTACTGCGGGTAGTGATGTGGTAGTAATTACCTCAGGAATTCCTCGTAAACCAGGAATGACAAGGGAAGAGTTAATCGGAATTAATGCTGGAATTGTACAGAGTGTATCTGAGAATGTTTTAGCCCATTCCCCGAACACGATTATTGTTGTCGTGTCCAATCCTATGGATACCATGACCTATTTAGCATTAAAAGCGACTGGTCTTCCAAAGAATAGAATCATTGGAATGGGAGGCGCACTGGATAGTTCGCGTTTCAAAACGTATTTATCACTTGCATTGGATAAGCCTGCCAATGACATTCATGGAATGGTAATTGGAGGACATGGAGATACAACAATGATTCCTTTGACACGTTTGGCGAGTTACAATGGAGCTCCAGTTTCACATTATCTAGATCAACCGGCACTTGAAAAAGTGGCTGCTGACACTATGGTTGGGGGAGCAACACTCACAAAACTTTTGGGAACTTCAGCTTGGTATGCACCGGGAGCCTCCGTGGCATATTTGGTGGATAGCATTTTGAATGATCAAAAACGTATGATTCCTTGTTCTGTTTATCTAGAGGGTGAATATGGTTTAAATGACATCTGTATCGGTGTGCCTTGTATCATTGGAGCTAATGGAGTTGAGTCAATCGTTGATGTTCAATTAAATGATCAAGAGAAGCAATTGATGAGCGAAAGCGCCCAAAAAGTGTCTGCAATGAACGCTGCTTTAAACGATATTCTCTAATTTACTCCTTTTCATATTCATTAATTCTCCATAGAGTTGTCAATTCTTTGGTTTAATCCTATATTTGCACGCCTTAATTGAGCTTAAATTATATTGAAATGCAAAACAATTCTTTAATTCGAGTTTTCGGTCTTTTATTTGCACTCGTAAGTATTTACCAACTCTCCTTTACATTCATCGCTAGTAATGTAGAAAAACAAGCAGACGCCTATGCTGAACTATCTGTTTCTGAGGACGTTCCTGACTATTTAGAAGTTCGCGACCAAAGAGCTGCTGCTTATTTAGATTCCATAGGGAACAATAGTTTATACGGTTTTACAACCTATAACGACGCCAAAGATAAAGAGCTCAACAAAGGGCTTGACTTGAAAGGTGGAATCAACGTAATTCTTCAGATCTCGATTCGTGATATTTTAAGTGGATTGGCCGAGAATACTCGAAACCCTATATTCAATAAAGCATTAGACGAAGCTGATTTGCTTCAGAAGTCAACAGATGAACCTTATATCGAATCTTTCTTTAAAGCTTTTGATGCGGTAAAAAGTGGAGAAAAATTAGCTTCTCCTGACATTTTTGCCAACAGAACCTTGAGCGACGAAATTAATTTTGAAATGACGGATCAAGAAACTCAAGTGGTGATTCGTAGAAAAATTGATGAATCCATTGTTTCTGCCTTTGAAGTCTTGCGAAAACGTATCGATAAATTTGGAGTAACACAACCAAATATTCAACGGTTGGGTACTTCAGGAAGAATTCTTGTTGAATTGCCTGGAGCAAAAGACGTAGAACGTGTTCAAAATTTACTACAAAGTACCGCTCAATTGGAGTTTTGGGAAACCTACAAAAACGATGAGTTAATCAACTTCTTGATTGAAGCTAATGAATTTTTGAAGACTAAAGAGGATGATTCAACCCTTGCTCTTGATGAGAAAAAAGATGACGCCTCAGCAATTGATGATTTATTAGCTGATGTTTCAGCTCAAGATTCAATCTCACTTTCCGCTTCAAACCCTATTTTAGATCGTATTGTTGGTCAAGGTTTTCAAGGGGGTCCAGTTTTAGCTCAATTTGCTTCACGTGACAGTGAGTTGATTTTGGATTATTTAAATCAACCTGAAGTAAGAAAATTATTACCTTCTCAATATCGCTATATTCGTTTTGCGTGGGGTAAACCTCTTACCAATAGTGACGTAGTTGAACTCTATGCGTTAAAATCAAATCGCGACAACCAAGCTCCTTTAAGCGGAGGTGTTGTTGTGGATGCCTTACAAACCTATGATCAAGTAGGAAATGCAGCTGTTTCCATGCAAATGGATTCCAGAGGTGCTCGAATATGGGAAGCCATGACAGGGAAGGCTTACAAAGAGGCTAGTAATATTGCAATTGTTTTAGATAATATTGTTTATTCCGCACCCGGTGTTTCTAGTGGAGCTATTGCAGGAGGGCGTTCTGAAATAACAGGAAACTTTACATTAAATGAAGCGATTGATTTAGCTAATGTACTTCGCGCGGGTAAACTTCCAGCTTCTGCTGAAATCATTCAATCTGAAATTGTTGGACCTTCATTAGGTCAGGAAGCTATTGAAGCTGGAGTATATTCCTTTATTATTGCACTTCTCTTTGTTTTGGGATGGATGATCTTTTATTACGGTAGTTCAGGATTCTATGCTGATATTGCTTTAATTTTAAATATCCTGCTCATCTTTGGAATTTTGGCTGGACTTGGAGCAGTACTTACGCTCCCTGGTATTGCTGGAATTGTTTTAACGATTGGAATTTCTGTAGATGCTAACGTGCTTATTTTTGAGCGAGTTCGAGAAGAACTGGGTAAAGGAAAAGGAATACGTAAAGCCATTGCAGATGGATTTAACAATGCACTTTCATCCATTTTAGACGCTAATATTACTACGGGACTTACGGCTTTGATTCTATTTATTTTTGGTACCGGTCCGATTAAAGGGTTTGCAACAACCTTATTGATAGGTATCGGAACTTCATTGTTTACAGCTATTTTTATTACTCGAATTTTAGTTGACGCGCGAAATGAGAAAGGAAAAGATGTTTCTTTTTCAACCAAAGCAACCAAGGGCTTGTTATCCAACATCAGTATTTCTTTTCTACAAAGAAGAAAAGTAGCTTATATCATTTCTTCTATATTGATTGTTATAAGTTTAGCTTCTTTAACTTTCCAAGGTTTAAATCAAGGAGTCGACTTTGTTGGAGGTAGATCCTACACGGTTCGTTTTGAACAGCCTGTTAATCCAACTGAAATTGGCTCGATTTTATCTAATGAATTTGGTAGTGCTGAAGCAAAAACCTACGGAGAGGAAAATCAGTTAAAAATTACTACTAAATACAAAGTAGATGTAGAAGGTATTGAAGTTGATGAAGAGATTCAGAATAAACTTTTTGCTGCCTTGCAGCCTTATTTACCTGACGGCATGACCTATGATAGCTTTATTAATGGTAGTTCTCAAAAGGAAATAGGAATTATGTCATCCATCAAAGTAGGTCCAACCATTGCAGATGACATCAAGAATAATTCATTTTTGGCAGTTATTGGATCGTTGATTGTAGTTTTCTTATACATTCTTTTAAGATTCCAAAAGTGGCAATTTTCTTTGGGTGCTGTTGCTGCAGTTTTCCATGATGTTTTGATTGTATTAGGTATATTTTCAATCACTTATACCTTTATGCCTTTCAGTATGGAAATCAACCAAGCTTTCATTGCTGCGATATTAACGGTAATTGGATATTCCTTGAATGACACGGTAGTTGTATTTGACCGTATTCGTGAATTTTTAGCCGAGCATACTAAATGGGAGTTTGATACAACGGTAGATGCAGCGCTGAACAGTACGCTAAGTAGAACATTGAATACCTCTTTGACTACCTTAATTGTATTGCTAGCTATTTTTATTTTCGGTGGAGAATCTATCCGAGGGTTTATGTTTGCACTTATTATTGGTGTCTTAGTTGGAACTTACTCTTCAGTATTTATCGCAACTCCAGTAATGTTCGATACGCAAAGAAAGAAAGCAATAGAAAAAGAATAAGCGATAATTATCTTCTAAATAAAAAAGCCAAATCATTCGATTTGGCTTTTTTATTTAATACCCTTTTTTCTTGGCATTCTTGATATGGGCTAGATGATGCTCTCCATGCCAAGCATAAATTAAAATTGTTGTGTTTAAGGGGTAGTGTTTTTCTCGCTCTGGGTGGAGGTATTTTTTGGATAATTCTATTTCTGAAAGTGAGTTCAAGAAAAGAGTCCACCGTTTATGTAATGCGCTGATCAGGTCTAAACTGTATGATAAATCAGTATTGGTAGCATCGGGTAGCTCTGCCCAATTTGCTTCTTGGTAATCTTTAATAGATGGAGTATCCTCTAATATAGCATGTTTGAAACGCAAATAGGAATGCATGTGACTGTCTGCTAAATGATGAACTACTTGAGCAATAGTCCACCCTTCGGGACGGTAGCGATTTTGTAATACTTCTTCTGGGATATCAGCAACAGCTTTTCTAAGCTTTTCAGGAAACTCTTCAAGTTTGGTAATTCCTTTTTTTATTTCAGCTTTAGTAGGGTTTTTCGTCCACTCAAATTTTCCAATAGGGTAGGTTAATTTAAATAAGTCATTTTTATTCATAATTTGGTGTATTTAATTTTCATTCCTTTCGCTAATTGATATTCTTTACTTTGACCTGCAACTAGTTCTAAAACATACTTTGCAGGAACCAATGAAGGGATGCTAGACGGATCATTTGGGATCGAATTTTCATGAATATGAACAATCTCAAGGGTTTCGTTAAGAAAGATAAGATCAAGAGCTATGGGCGTATTTTTCATATAAAATGACCTCAGGGCACTATCTTCAAAGATAAAAAGCATTCCTTGATGGGACGCCATTTCTGTTCTGTACATTAATCCTGTTTGTCTCTTATATGGAGTATCTGCAAATTCAATATCATAGGTAACTAGGGTCTCTTCTCTTTGGTCTAAAATTTTTAGTTGCGCCTCTATCTTGAACCCAATTGGAGCTTCTTTTATTTTCTTGGGAGCCTGAGTGCATGAAGAAAAAAAAGGATTGAAGCTGATGAGTAATACAAGAACTCTAAACTTCACTTGAGATAGTATTTGTTTTTCGGAACATTAGAAAAAGTCCAAGTAAGATCAAAGGAATACTTAACCATTGTCCAGTTGAAAGAACGGGTAAGTACTCTTCGAAACCCCCTTGACTTTCCTTAAGAAATTCGACCAGAAACCGAATAATGAACATACTCGTAAAAAAGACGCCTAATAAATATCCTGGTTTCTCTTTTTTAGGAGTTTTATAGACCTGCTTGAGAATGAAAAACAAAACGAGATAACCAAGGGCTTCATATAATTGTGCAGGATGTCTGGGAGCATTTTCACCACGATTTAAAAAAACAACACCAAAATTGGATTCAGAATATTTCCCTACAATTTCAGAATTAAAGAAATTTCCAATTCTAACAAAACTAGCTCCAATTGCAACTGGAATAGTAACTCTGTCAATAATCCAAGAGAGGGGCTTGAACTTGAATTTTCTTCTATATAAATAAAGTCCAATGAGCGAACCAATGACTGCCCCATGACTTGCTAACCCTCTAAAACCAGTAAAAGTGAAGCCGGTAGGGGTGTCTCTAATGGGGAGTAATATTTCAATTAAATGATCCTGATAATAGTCCCAACTGTAAAAAAATACATCTCCCAATCGTGCACCCAAAAGAATTGAAACAATCATATAGACAAAAAGGGATTCTAAATACTCTAAAGGAATTTTCTCTTGATCATATATTTTTTTCATAAGGTAGTACCCAAGCCCAAATGCCATAATGAACATTAGGCTGTAGTAATGGATTCCAAAGCTTCCTATTTTAATGAGTGTTTCGCTAGGAGCCCAATCAATTTTTGAGAGAAACATAAGTGCTTATTTTATCTAGGTAAATGTAATTAAATTCAAGGCGATAGGAAATTATTCCTTAAGGAATTGGGTCATAACCTGATCCTCCCCAGGGATGACATTTAGAAATACGTTTGACCCCCAGCCAACCTCCTTTAAATAAACCATGTTTTTTCAATGCTTCAAGGGTATATTGCGAGCAGGTAGGTTGATATCTACAACTTGGAGGGAGTAGGGGAGATAAAAAAGATTGGTACCCTTTTATTAATAAAACAAAGGGATAAATTAAAATTTTTTTCAAAACCTGAATTCTTAATTAATTTTAAATGTACTTCCCTCTGAGGTATCGTTGATTTGGATGTTTAAGTTCGATAAAGAATCTCGAATTAAATCTGAAGTTTGAAAATCTTTTGCGGCACGCGCATTGTTTCGCAATTCAACGATTAGTTGTAATGCACCTTCTAATTGTTCGTTTCCATTTTCTCCTTGCTTTTTGTTTGTGTTTAGTAAACCTAAAACATCAAAAAAGAAGACATTCATGAGTTTAGATAACCCTGCTAAATCCGTTTTACTTATTTGTTGAAGACCATTCGAAACAGCATTGATATATTTTACAGCATCAAAAAGATGAGCAATAAGAAGCGGGCTATTAAAGTCGTCGTTCATTGCAGCATAACATTTATTTTGCCATACAGTAATATTAAAATCTGAACTCTCCTCACTAGTAGGGAGAGTTTCTAATTTAGAAATTCCTTCTGTCAATCGATGAAATCCTTTTTCTGAGGCCTCCAAAGCGGATTCACTTAAATCGACAATACTACGATAGTGCGCTTGCAGCATAAAAAAGCGAACAGCCATAGGGGAAAAGGCCTTTTTAAAAATGCTATTTTCACCACTAAACATTTCCCCGGGTAAAATATTATTTCCGGTTGATTTCGCCATTTTCTTCCCATTAAGGGTAAGCATATTGGCATGAAGCCAATAATTGACAGGAGCTTTTTTGTTTATGGACTCAGCCTGTGCGATTTCACACTCGTGGTGAGGGAATTTTAAGTCCATTCCACCTCCATGAATATCAAACTGTTTCCCTAAATATTTTGTGCTCATTGCTGTACACTCTAGATGCCATCCAGGAAAACCCTCACTCCACGGAGAAGGCCAGCGCATAATATGTACTGGTTCTGCTTTTTTCCACAAAGCGAAATCTTGAGGATTTTTCTTGTCGCTTTGCCCATCTAATGTTCTTGTATTATGAATTAAATCTTCAATTTTCCTTCCACTTAGCTTACCATAAGGGATATCATTATTAAATTTAAGAACATCAAAATAAACCGAACCGTTTATTTCATAGGCATAACCTTGAGCCATGATTTCTTTAACTAATTCAATTTGTTCCACGATATGTCCTGTAGCTGTGGGTTCAATGCTTGGCGCTAGCGCATTAAATTGAGCCATGGTATCACGAAAATCTAAAGTATAGCGTTGAACCACTTCCATGGGCTCAATAGATTCTAAGCGCGCTTTTTTTGCGATTCTATCTTCTCCTTCATCCGCATCATTTTCTAGATGTCCTGCATAGGTAATGTTTCTAACATAACGAACTTTGTATCCTAAGTGTTTTAAATACCTAAAGATTAAATCAAACGAAATAAAAGTTCTACAATTCCCTAAGTGGACATTGCTGTATACAGTAGGCCCACAAACATACATTCCAACATTATTAGGCAGTATGGATTTAAAAGTTTCTTTCTTTCCACTTAATGAATTATAAACAACTAATGAGGTATCCATTAAAAATCAGTATCAAGTTTGAGGTAATCTAAAAACTCCCTTTTTTTATCTTCATTTTTAAAGACACCACCAAATTCGCTTGTTACAGTGCTACTTGCTGTGTCATTTATTCCTCTAGAATTTACACAGAGGTGTTTGGCATCAATCACACAAGCAACATCTTTCGTGCCAAGAACCTCTTGAAGTTCTTGAACAACTTGAAGCGTTAAGCGTTCTTGTACTTGTGGACGTTTAGCGTAATAATCAACAATACGATTCATTTTGGAAAGTCCTACCACAGTTCCATTAGAAACATATGCTACATGAGCTTTACCTACAATGGGAAGTAAATGATGTTCACAAGTAGAGTAGAGGGTAATGTTTTTTTCCACTAACATTTCTCCATATTTATAGGAATTGTCAAAAGTGGATGCTTTTGGTTTTTTATCGGGATGAAGTCCTCCAAAAATTTCATTCACAAACATCTTGGCAACACGCAAGGGAGTCCCTTTTAAGCTGTCGTCTGTTAGATCCATTCCTAATGTTTCTAAGATGGAATGGACATGTTTTTGAATCAGCAGTATTTTTTCATGATCACTTTTTTCAAAAGCATCTTCTTTTAATGGAGTTTTGGCATTATTGGAGAAATGGTCTTCTCCTTCTTGGAAACTAGTGTCAGTAATTGATTTTTCGATTTTCATAGGTAATAAATGCCCACAAATATACTTAATTTCTGAGGGATATAAAGCCTAAGAAATAGATCAAAGTTTAAAGTTGTAGCTGATGCTTACCTGAGTGAGTTTTTGGTTTAAGGAATAAGTGTCAGTAAGTCCCTCTGAAAATAACTCGAATTGTTTGTTTTGATCAAAATTCATTAAAGAAATTGCGAGGCTACTGGATCCAAAATCAATTCCTAACCCGAAAGTCAAAGCCATGGTGTTTGTGTTGGTATTCTTTTGTGCTGCATTTTGATTTAAAATACCCGCTCTAAAGCTAAGGTCATTGAGACGATATTCACCACCTATTTTGAAGGTTGTTACCCCATTAAATCTTGATTCAACTTTTTGTGTAACTTCTGTAAGATAAGTACTTCCAAACTCATCATTTAATCGAGCATTAGCTAAATTTTGAGTACTGTAATCAAGGGAAATCAATCCCTTGGATCCAAATATATAAGCAAAACTTAAGGTTGTTTTAGATGGGATTCTAATTTGGTATTCATCATATAAGTTAGTGATATTTGGGCTTATTTCTTCTCTAATATCGATTCCTCCTTCATAGTGAACTGCACTTATACTTTGCCTTGTTTCATCAGCTAGTGTGAGCCATTGAGGACTGTCATAAGTCGCCCCGAGGCGAATGTTTTTTATTTTATAAATGGCGCCAAATTGAGCTGACATTCCTTCTCCAAAGCTTACAAGTTCATTTTCAAAATTAATATTGTAGGTTGTGGAATTTTCAGAATGATTGGTTTCAAATAAATTTTGAGCATTATTTAAATAGAGTTTATGAAAATTTATATTGACCCCTAGATGAAAAACATCCTTATACAATCCACTTAAGTTCAAGCTTGTCTTTCTATGCCAACCTGAATTGATAATATCAATTTTGTGGTTAACAGTGTTATACAATACATTGGAACGGTAGGTTGTGTTTTCGTCCGTGTCAATTTTAGGATCTATAATATAACCTTGATAGCCTAAAAAAGCCTGTTGCGCTGCAAAACCTTGTTCATCACCTAATATTCTATAAACATCATCAGGTGTTTCGTCATCATAAAGCGGAAGATTTTTAAATGCCAAACCATCTGCATAATAAAGAAAATACTGATCAATCCCTCTTGAGTTATTTCCATCAATAAATACATTTTGATTAAACTGGATAATTTTATGAAGATTAAAACCCACACTCACTCTAGACCATGGACTTTCTGAGTTACTGTTATTAAAGACAAA
>Ga0233402_1000435_pt1 | contig 15952 bp, 18 predicted proteins | sample 54DmetaG_FD_182705 | JGI IMG/M metagenome (GOLD analysis project Ga0233402, IMG submission 182705) | Seawater microbial communities from Monterey Bay, California, United States - 54D | ecosystem: Environmental > Aquatic > Marine > Coastal | place: USA: California | collected 2016-11-11 | reverse complement strand
CAAACTAATGATGACCAAATAAAAATTTCTAATCTTTTAGTTATCCAGAAACGTCCATGTCGATAATACATAAAAACTAATCTTTGTATCTGATTCATTCTTGTGGGAGATACAAGATTTGAACTTGTGACATCTACCTTGTCGAGGTAGCGCTCTGCCAGACTGAGCTAATCTCCCTTTTGTCAAATATAGCAATAAATTAGTATTAAGTAAATCCTAACGTTCTACAGTGTAAATCCTTTTACCAAATCTTAAAAGAAGTCTCTCAGCTAGTTCTATCAACAAATTTAATACCCAAAGTCCAATGTATAGTGATAAGAATATATTTATATAACTACTAATAAAAAATACTATTACAACATATATGAAAATCCAAGAGATTGTAAATTTGAAAGAATATATAGGTGATTGAGAATTCATTAAAACGGTACTTCCGTGTATTTGTTTATTAGTGAGGAATTTTTATTTTTGGGGTTATTTACTGCCTTGCTCACCCTATGAAAATCTACAATCTTTTTTTTACTCTCAGTTATTTCATAATAGAGATTATCAATATCTCCATCTGATAGCCAGTGGTCTTTGTTCTGATTATTTAGTAATAAAGGTGTTCTATTGTGTACGTTAGCCAAATCTCCATAAGCTTCTTGAGTAATTATTGAAAATTCAACATCACCATTTGAACGATTCCAGTAAAGACCTGCTGCATACACTACAGGCTCATCTGTGTAAAAATAATACGGATTTTTATCATCATTTTCAGTTTTCCATTCATACCACCCAGAAATAGGCACTAAACAACGGCTTTTTTTGTATGCAGACTGAAATGTTTTTTTCTCTCTTATTGTTTCCCAACGAGTATTAAAGAGAGGTTTGGAGTTCTTCTGTTTTTTTAACCAGTCAGGGAAGAATCCCCAAGTAGCAATCTTTATATTACTATCAACAACTATAGGTACACGGGATTGAGGAGTGATGTTATAACTAGTCTCATAATCAAAAGAGTTTTCTGTTGTGTATCCTTCAGACATTAAATTGTCATAATTCAAGTAGTATCTTCCACACATTTATATCATTAACTCACTTTTATCTAGGATATCTCCATGTTTATATGTATCATGCTTATCTTTAAATATTATATGCACATTATTACTTCCTATAATTTCAATCTTATTTTCATTTAAAGTGAAATAAGTATCTTTTTCCAAGCATAAAAGTTTAAAGTTACCTCTATTCAAAACCTTAACTGTATTAGTTATCCAAGAATAAAATGCTTCACCATAATGTGGTATCACAATCACATTATTAACTAAATTAAATCCATAGCCTTTAATCATTTTCTCACCCATTATCATGGCACCAGCGCTGCACCCAGCTAAAATTCCGCCGTTATTATGAATCTTCAATATTTCATTCATAAAAGGAGTGTTTTTTATTGTTTCATATAAATAGGTTGGGTTTCCACCGGAGAAATAGATGAAATTCGCTTTTCTAACGGATTCTAATAAGTGGTCATCAAAAAAATCATTATGTTTAAGAGCTCGTATGTTTTCATGTTCTACTTCAAGTTTTGAAAAATGTTCAGTTGCAAGATTAGACCAATAATCAATTCGTGACTCACTCTCCTTACCAGCTGCAGTTGGGAAAGAAAGAACATTTGGTTTTTCACTTAACTTATTTAATAAAATTTTATCGGCATTTAATATACCCGGTAAATATTCTCCTGATCCTGTGATTGCTATCAATTCTTCTCCGAAAGTTGGAGGCGACGACCAGAATCGAACTGGTGTACACGGTTTTGCAGACCGCTGCGTAGCCACTCCGCCACGTCGCCATTTGAGCGGTAGAAGGGATTCGAACCCTCGACTTTCACCTTGGCAAGGTGACGCTCTAGCCAGACTGAGCTACTACCGCATAAAATCTATATTAGCTAAAAGTGAACTTTAAAAAAACAAATTATCCTGTAGAACCAAATCCATCCGACGAACGTTCAGTAACATTTAGTTCATCTACAACATCGAACTCAACATTATCAGAATTTACTAATACAAGTTGAGCAACCCGTTCTTGTTTAGATATATTGTAACTGACGTCACTATGGTTAATAAGTGGAATTAAGATTTCTCCTGTGTAACCAGGATCGATTAAGCCAGGTGAATTGATTAAAGTAATTTGGTGTTTAGTAGCTAAACCAGATCTGGGTAATACAAAACCAGCAAGTCCAGCAGGTAAAGAGATTGATAATCCAGTACGAACTAAAGTAACTTGCTTACTAAGTAACGTTGTACTTTCGACTGATGCTAAATCATAACCAATATCTAGTTCATGTTGTTTTTTTGGAACTAAAGCTTCATTAGTTAGTAATTTTATTTGAATGTTTTTACTCATACACAATGGTAACCTTTCATTGATGAATATTAGAGATTTTATATTTATAAATAAAGCTAAAAGTACAGATAGAATCAAAATTCTAGAATTACTTGGATTTGAAACAGAAACTGTAATAAGTCATGCACCAGAAGTGTATGTTGACTCAAATGAAGAAGTTGATGTTGATAATTTTGAACTATATCTAGATGAAAATAATGATCAAAAACAGATTGTGAATACAGAATCAATAAGATCTCCAATAGAAACTTATATAAAAGACACAGAAGACATTTACGCTACATCAGAGTCAACAACTAATGGAAGTCTTGAACACCCAACAGAAACTTTTAAACCGGTAAATGTTACAAGTAAAATAAAAAAAATATGGACTGATGTTGAATCTAGAAGACAATGGGTAACTCCTGTGCTCATAGGAATTGTTGTGATTACGGTAACGACTGCTGCATTCAATACCTTCACATCTAGGAATGAGGCACAAGATGAAGTTATTGCTATCAGTTCGAATTTAGCGAGTGAAACCAATACTCTTATAGATGGATTAGAGAATGTGTTAGCAATTTCAACTGATACATTTTACTCAAAATATGATATTTCAAATGCCAGTGCATATCTGCAATCTGTAGAATCCTCAACTTTAGAATACCAAAGTTTAATCACTCAAAAGGAAGATATAGATCTGCAAAGTATTAACTACAATCTTTCTACAATATTTAATCTGATAAATGAACTTGATAATTTATTGGCATACCGTATATTAGTTTCTGAAATTTTGATATATGATAATCTACTAAATATAGATGAAACTACAGAAGTTGATGTTTTAACAACTTCTCTTTCTGAAATAACTGCTACAAGTAAAAGAAACTATTCTGAATTACCTGATATTGAAGAAATGAACAATCATAAAAACCTTATCAATACCGCAATTATAACCGCAGAAGATTTACATGGTAGATTACTTGCTGCTTTACGTAATGCCGAATATGAAGTAGTAAATTCTATAGCAAGTGCTCTTTTGTTAAACAAAGACACTGAATTAGTAGCATTTGAAAATTCTTTAGAAATATTTAAAGAAAATAAAACAGCTGTTTTTCAAAGCATACAAACTTTAGATTAATTAAATTCAGCGGCTTCTTTTTCAAAGTCTGATGCATCAGAAAATTCTTTATAAACTGAAGCAAATCTCACATAAGCTACTTCATTTATCTCTTTTAGGTGTGATAACACAGTTTCACCAATAAATTCTGATTGTACTTTGTTTCCCTGTTCTTTAATATCCATATAAATTGCATCAACTAATGCTTTTAACTTCTTTTCACTTAGTTCCTGTCCTCCGAATGCATTCTGTACACCTTGAAATAACTTTTCATGATTAAATTCTTCTCGATTACCATTCCTTTTTATGACTATTATCCCAATAGATGCTTTTTCATATGTAGTAAACCTGGTTTTACATGAAGTACAACTTCTGCGACGACGAATTGAAGTACCTTCACTATTTTTACGTGAGTCTACAACTGATGTTTCTTCTGCTTGACAGAAAGGGCATACCATATATGGTATATTATAAAGTTTTGACATTATTTAAGCAACCAATCTAGGGTATTTTTATAACCTGATCAACATAAATGACAGATTCTTCTAAATTATTGATTTTTTTAACTTCAAAAACAAACTTTGATATATTATTGTGATTTAATTTAGAACCAATAACCCATAGATTATCTCCTTTTTTAACTTTATAAGTTAAATTAGAAGCATTTAGGTCTGGCTTGTTCTCATTAATTATTAATGGTGTTGTCATTAAAGAAAAAAGAACAACAAACGATACTAAATAAAACCAATATTTTATATTTTCCATATTTAAACAATAGAAATTAGATAAGACAATTTTTTTTAGAACATATGTGCTAATATAGAGTATGAGCAATAAAGAAAATGAAATACTTGAGTTTATAAACTACACACTCAAAAATGATGGTTATTCCCCATCTGTAAGAGAAATTGGTGAAGCTGTAAATCTTAAATCCACAAGCACTGTTCAGTATCATCTAAAAAAACTTGAGAAAAAAGGTGTTATAAATAAATCAGAAGGTAAATCTAGATCACTACATCTAAATGATATAGCTAGTGAATTTAGATCTGTACCTATTCTTGGTGAAATAGCCGCTGGGTTACCTCTAACAGCAGAGGAAAATCAGGTAGGAGAGCTGCCTTACCCAGAAAGCAATTTCAATGATTCTTTAATTGCACTGAAAGTTAACGGTGATTCTATGATTGATGCTGGAATTCATGATGGAGATCTTGTGGTTGTTGATAAATCTAAAAAACCGAACAACGGTGACATTGGAGCATTTTTAATTCTCGAAACTGAAGCCACGGTTAAATACTTAGACACTATAAGGAACAAACAGTATTTAATACCTGCCAATAAAAGTTTTGAAAATATAGAAGTTACTGAAAATATTTCAGCAGTTGGTAAAGTTGTATCTTTATTTAGAGATATGTAACACTACCACTAAGAAATATTTCCGAATTTATATATTCCATATCTAACTCGCCACCAGGAAAGAGTATCGTCATTGGTGTATTAACCTTTTTTTCCATGTAAAGATAATTAAATAAGCATAACGCTCCTGATCCACAAGCATCAGTTTCACCTACTCCCCTTTCATACACTCTAGTTTTAATAAAATTCTCGTTAATAATCTCATAAACTTCGACATTCGCACCATTTGGAAAATAACTTGACTCATTAACTAGTTCTGCAAATTGAGCCAGTTCAAAAATCTCTACATCTTCAACGTTGACTAAGAAATGGGGATTACCAACTTCTGATTTTACTCCCAAATATTTATCTATATTTATTTGATCACGCAAATAGGATGGAATTGGAGCATTCACTTTTACTAATGAATCTTCAACAGTTGCTTCTAAATCACCTACGGGAGCTTTCACAGTAATCTTATTTGTTGAAACCATTTCATTATCTATTGCGTACTTAGCAGTACATCTTACACCATTCACGCAGAGCTCAGCTGTAGAACCGTCACTATTGTAATAATGCATTCTTACAGTTTTACCATCGATAGATTCTACAAAGATTACACCGTCGACATCGTAATCAGAATCAGCAACTAGGGAAATAATCTGTATCTCAGAAGTAGGACCTGTGTATGTGGAAACAATAAAATCATTTCCGGTACCAGACATATATGCAAAATTATTCATCCATTAACTCTATCATTTTATTTTTAATAATATTTGAATCATTTGTAGTGTAGGGCATCAATGAAGTCTCTTTTTTGAACCAAGTAATTTGTTTTTTAACTAACTTAATTGTTTTTTGATTAATATTCGTCTCTATGTCTGAATCAATGTTCATTCCAATTGCTTGAAGAATAGTTTTAGAGGGATTAGTTAGTGCAGATAATTCATCTGCTAGACCATTTTCAATCATTGAAGCAGTTCTTTTTGATATATTCATTTTATAATCGGGATTATTCCAAAAAATACCAACTTTATCTTTAGGTATATTTAGCTCAGGAAAAAGATATTTTGAATCCTCTAAAAGACTTGATTCAATATTTCGTATCAATCTTCTCTTATTTAACTCAACTGATGGGAGTTCAATCCTGTATATTTCATGGAATTTCATCAACTGTCCGAAATTTAATTGTTCTAATTCGGCCCTAATTGTTGGATCTGTAGGTCTAAATTCAAAATTTTTAATCATTGCTGAAAAATAAAGACCAGTGCCCCCTACAGCTAATATATCTCTTTCATATGTCATTTTTGGAAAATCTATATCTAATAGGTAGTTCAAATAGTCAACTACAGAAAAGTTTTGGTCTGCATCAGCAATATTGATTCCAAGATATTCAACTTGAGCTTGCATAACATCAGAGGGTTTAGCACTTAATATATCAAGTCCTTTGTATACAGCCATAGAATCTAATGACAAAATCGGCATGTTGCGTTCAATAGCAATCTGATGTGCAATATCAGTTTTACCAGATGATGTAATCCCAGTTAAAAAATATAGCAATTAAATAAGTTCCGCTGTAAGAGCGAAGGGTGTAGCATCGGTAATAATTACTTTAACAAAATCACCAACTGAAACATTCTTTGAAGAAATATGTGTAGTTTGACCACCATCTATTTTTCCACTCATATAATCTGTTGTTTTTTTTGAATATTTTTCAACAAGAAGAAATTGTTCTGTACCAATAAATCTCTTGTAACGTGAATGACTAATCTCTGTTTGAAGTTCTTTTAATTGCATAAATCGTTCATCAATTATTGATTTTTCAATAAAATCCGTTTGCATTAAATCAGCTCGTGTTCCGGGACGTGTTGAGAATTTAAACATATAAACTGCGTCAAATCTAGCTAATTCTATTACTTTTAAAGTCTCAGCAAAATCTTCATCTGTTTCTCCAGGAAATCCAACAATAATGTCTGTTGTTAATGAAACATTGTTTATGGTTTCCTTGGCGAGAGAAAGTTTATTAATAAATTTTTCTTGTGTGTAACCTCTTTGCATTTTACGTAATATTTTATTACTACCACTTTGGAGGGGCATGTGGATTTGATTTGTAACTTTTGATAAATCATTAACTGCTGATAATGTCTCAGATTTAAAATCTTTAGGATGAGGTGAGGTAAATCTTATACGCTTTAATCCTTCTACATTATTTAGTTCAGTAAGTAATTCTGTAAAATAAGGTTTGGAAGAACCATTAATTTTAAGGTCCCTACCATAGGAATTAACATTTTGACCAAGTAGAGTTATTTCTTTTACACCACTATTAACCATAGCTAAAGCTTCGTTGACGATATCAGATGGTCGTCTACTTATTTCTGGACCACGTACAGAAGGAACGATACAAAAAGTGCAACTATTATTACACCCTATTTGAATTGTCAACCATCCAGAGACTTCAGACTCTCGAATTGAAGGGGCATCAGTAGGTAAGGACTCTATTTCATCAATAACCTCTGTAATGGGACCCCAATCTTCACTTTGATTTAATAAATTAACGATATTAGTTAAATTGTGTGTACCTATAACAACATCTACCCAAGGTGCACGCTCTCTTACAAGTTCTTTGTCTTTTTGAGCAGCACAACCACCTACTAATAACTTTCTGTTAGATTTCTCACTCTTCCATTTTTTGAGTTGACCTAATGTACCATACAATTTGTCATCAGCATTTTCTCTAATTGTGCAGGTATTAATAAATAAAACATCTGCATTATCAATATCTGGTGCTTTTAACATGCCATCATGTTCAAACAATCCAGCTATTCTTTCAGAATCATGTTCATTCATCTGACAACCAAAAGTTTTTACAAAATAACTTAGACCATGTCTAGATGGTTTAGCTTTCATGGTTTTAGATAATTCAACAGTTGTTTTCACAACTAAATTATATGAATGTTTTTAAAAAATATATATATTATTTTTCTTTATTGGCAGCTTTATTTTCATCAGCATCTTCTACAATTTCGTCTTCTAGATCTGATTCAATCATTCCAACCGCTTTATAAACATCATTTTCTAGTTGAAGTGCTAGATCTGGGTTTTCTCTTAAGTAGTTTTTAGAGTTTTCTTTACCTTGACCTAACTGAACATCATCGTATGTAAACCATGCTCCACCTTTTCGTACAATTCCATGTTCTACGCCTACGTCAAGCAAACTACCTTCACGTGAAATCCCTTTTCCAAACATGATGTCGAATTGAGCTTCTTTAAAAGGTGGTGCAACTTTATTTTTTACAATTTTTGCTCTTACCCTATTACCTATCATTTCAGCACCAACTTTTAGTGTTTCTATTCTTCTAATGTCTATGCGAACTGAAGCATAAAATTTTAAGGCCCTTCCACCACTGGTGGTCTCTGGTGATCCCCACATCACACCAATTTTTTCACGTATTTGGTTTATAAAAATGACAGTTGTTTGTGTTTTGTTAATGGATGCGGTTAATTTACGAAGTGCTTGTGACATTAAACGTGCTTGCAATCCAACATGTGACTGTCCCATTTCTCCATCAATTTCAGCCTTTGGCACAAGCGCTGCAACAGAGTCAATAACAACTATGTCTACACCCCCTGACTCAATAAGCATATCGGCAATCTCTAAAGCTTGTTCACCTGTATCGGGTTGCGATACGAGTAATTCATCCACATCAACACCAAGTGCAGATGCGTAAACTGGATCTAGTGCGTGTTCTGCATCAATAAAAGCGGCTACTCCACCTGCTTTTTGAGCTTCTGCTGCAACATGTAAAGATAACGTAGTCTTACCTGAACTTTCAGGACCATAAATCTCCACAACTCTTCCTTTAGGAATACCACCTATGCCTAAAGCTAAATCTATTGATAACGCACCAGTTGAAATTGCGGGTATCTGTTTTATATTTTCAGTGCCTAATTTCATTAACGAGCCTTCGCCAAATTGTTTTTCAATTTGTTCGAACACTGTGTCTAGTTTCTTTGCCCTGTCTTTATCCATTTTTATCTCCTAGTTAGATTAATTAATTTATATTAAAACATCTTAGTAAGACAAATTTTACTAGAACATTTGTTCTAATTCAAGTTTTTAACGAATTTTATTAGTTCCCATAAAGCCTTATTAACTGCTCTTTGTATAATTTCTTCCCTGTTTCCGTTAAGTTTATGTTTTGTAGAGATGTTTTGAGAATTATTTGCAATAGATATAAAGATTTCTCCAATTCCATACTTACTTGATGAGATTGGACCAGCTTCACCAAGAATACTTAAGCAAATATCACTAGAGTAATAATCTAAACCTTTATCTGATAAGATTTCAGTTAATTCGGGCCAATTTTTTAAATTATATTCTCCATCAAGAAGAAGATTTTTTGAATCATTGGTGTAAACGACAGAACTCCCTTTCAATACAGAACTTGCACCAGGATTTTTAGTTATTTTGGAGGAAAGCTCCCCTCCAGTAATGCTCTCAATAATGGAAAGAGTGATTTCTTTTTCAGAAAATAAGTCCAGCAAAATTTTTGATATATCTATATTTTCATATGCAATGATGTCCTCTGCATATTTATTTCGGATATTTTCAATGAAGTTGCTCTCATCATCATTAGATATTGAGTTTTTATCATATCGTAGTTTTATAATTCCTTTACTTGCCAAATAAGCAATGTCTATTCCCTCTGGTTTGAATTCATTAATACCTTGAGCAAGTGAAGATTCTGCCTGGTTGTAAAAAAGTATAAACTGATAGTTTTTAGGATCTTTATTAGTTTCTTGGATTAATCTTGGGATCAACTCATCGGTTACTAGTGGTATAAATTCTCTTGGTGGACCAGGAAAGATATATATTTTCTTTTCATCAATTTCAATTAATGAACCTGGAGCAGTACCTTGAGTGTTGTTTAACTTGAGAGAATCTTTCGGTAGAAATGCTTGTTTAACATTTGTTTCTGGCATCAACAGTCCTCTTGCCTGCCACCTTTTTTTCATAAAAGCAACATGATCTTCATCAAGGATTAATTCGATATTTAGATGTTTCGATATAACCTCACGAGTAATATCGTCTTCAGTAGGGCCTAACCCCCCACATGTAATGACGACATCACAATTATCATACAAAAAACTGAATCCTTTAATTATTTCTTCTTCTATATCGGAAACGGTAATTTCATGCGTAAGTGAATTTCCAGAATTATATAGCTGAGAACCAAGTTTTGCCAGGTTTGTGTTTACTGTATCTCCTAAAAGAATTTCAGTACCGACAGATAAAAGACCAATTTTCATAGGTTAAGGATAACAATGTTTAATCCGTATATAAGTAAAATAGAACTATGAAGAAGTTAATTTTTTTATTATTAATCAGTTTTTGTTCTGCTCCTTCATCTGTTGTAAACGAAAATAACGATATGCAGATTACTGATACAGAAAGCACTACAGAAAAAATCTTAACTTATAAAAACGAACTTGGAGAATTTGTTGATGAGGATTTAACAAATAAAAATACACTCGTAGTTTTTTGGGCTGACTACTGAGGAATATGTCGAGAGGAGTTGCCTCTCTTAGAAAACAATCTGGTTGAACTATCAAAGACTTATGACATCATTGCGCTTGCTCATAGTGATGTAGAGCCAACAATGGAGTGGGTTAAAAATAATTTAATAGGTAATTTAACAATTGGATTTTCAACAAGTGAGTTACGAGATGAGCTACAGGTAGTTGGTCAACCAATAACAATTATCTTTGATACTAATGGAAATATCATAAGCAGAGAATTTGGCTACATCCCTACGAATTAAAATTCTAAAAATTTAATACTCGTAAAATAAGTTTCGTTAATATGAGAGTAAGTTAAGCGGAGGAAATGTGAAAAAAACATTTCTTATTCTACTTTGTCTTTCTATGTTGTTAGTCGCATGTGGCGGCTCAGCAGAAGAAACAGTAGAAGAACCTGCAGTCGTGGAAGAATCTGAATCTCTTGAATCACCAGCAACAACTGTTGCTCCAGTTCTTGATAAAATTACTTTTGGATTTATCCCTAGTGCAGAGCAAACAGATCTACAAGACAATATCAAGCCATTGATGAAAGTACTTTCCGATGGATTAGGTATTGAGGTTGAAGGATTTGTAACCAGTGATTTCTCTGGTTTATTAGTAGCAATGGGTTCAGGTCAGGCTGACATTGGTGCATTTAACACATTAGGTTATGTAAATGCTCTTAATGTATTTCCTAAAAGAATTGAAGCAGTAGCTAAAGTTGTACGTTATGGATCTGGTTCTTACCATGGAACATTTTGGACAACTGACACTAGTGTTTGTACCTCTCCACCTGTAATCGGAGCATTTGAGAATATCAATGGAGTTCCAACACTAGTTACAGGATCAGAAACAACACCACCAGATGTAGCAGCGCTACAGGTAGGTTGGAGTTTTGGAGATAATGGTTTGGAACCTGAAGTAAGAGACAATGGAACCGTTAGCCCAGGTTATGCTTGTGAAGCTGACTTGAAGTCAATGGTTGGTAACACAGTTGTATTCGTTGAAGAAGGATCAACTTCTGGTTATCTATATCCTTCACTTCAATTGAAAAATATGGGTATTGACTACACAAAAGATATAACCCAAGTATTTGCGGGTTCACATGATGGAGTTATAACAGCTCTATACAATGGAGATCACAAATTCGGTGTTACATATGATGACGCACGAAGAACCTTAAGAAAAACTCAATTAGATGTGGGTGAAAAAGTTGTTGCAATAGGAATTACAGATGAAATTCCTAACGACGTGGTTGCTGTAAGATCAGACTTGCCTGAAGATATGAAAGCTAAAATATACACAATATTGAAAGAGTACATATCAACAGATGAAGGTTATGCAGTAATGGATGAGATATATGGTTGGACAGATATTGTTGAAGCAGATAACTCAGAATTTGATGTTGTTAAACAAGCAGCTGAGGAATTCGGTCTTTACGACGAATAGTATATAGAAATAAGGGGTGGTTAAAAGACTGCCCCTTATTTTTTTTGGGAAAAAATGATAAAATTTGAAAATGTGGGTGTTGTCTATCCAGGCGGAGTTAAAGCACTAGATAATATAAATTTAGAAATCAATGAAGGAGATTTTGTAATTATTGTTGGACTATCTGGAGCAGGAAAATCAACACTCTTAAGATCTATAAATAATTTAGTAAAACCAACAGATGGAAATGTTACTGTTGACGGAAATAATGTAACTAATGCTTCAAAAAAAGAATTAAAACAGATTCGTTCTGATATTGGAATGATATTTCAGACTTTTAACTTAGTCAATCGTTCTAATGTATTAAAAAATGTATTAACTGGAAGATTAAGTCAAGTTTCTACAATAAGATCAATTACCGGCTTGTGGCCAAAAGATGATAAACAGATAGCTTTTGATGCATTGCAACGTGTTGAAATTTTAGAAAAGGCATATGTAAGAGGTTCAAACCTTTCTGGTGGTCAGCAACAGCGAGTAGGTATTGCTCGTGCTTTGGCTCAAAAACCTAAAGTTATGTTAGCAGATGAACCTGTTGCGTCTTTGGATCCAGTCACTTCAAGAGTAGTAATGAGTTATCTTAAAAAAATAAATCAAGAACTTGGAATAACTACAATAGTAAATCTTCACTTTTTAGATTTAGCAAAAGAATTTGGCACAAGATTGATTGGACTAAGAGAAGGTAATCTCGTTTATGACGGCAATGTAGACGATGTATCAGATGCAGATTTTGAAAATATTTATGGAAGGTCAATAAAATCTTCAGATTTAATAGGAGACGATGATTAATCTACCTAAAAAACCACCACCATCATTAATGGTGTTTCTTGGTATCCCATCAGCATTGTTATTTTCCTATTATTGTTTTCTAAAAGTTGGTTTTAATCTCTCCGATTTTAAAGAAAACCTAGAAAATAGATACTTAGTTACAGACCCGCTCTTTAATCCGAAATGGAGTTGGGCTATTGAAAATGCGTCAGAAGCACTTGTTGAAACAATACAAATAGCTATTCTAGCAAGCATAGTCGGATGCTTTGTTGCTCTACCTTTATCTTTCTATGCGTCACAAACAACGAATCAAAATAAAGTCTCCTATTTTCTCTACAAATCGTTTTTAAACTTAGTGCGTACAATTCCAGATTTGTTCTGGGCAATGATGTTCACTGTTGCTGTTGGACTCGGACCATTTGCTGGTGTATTAGCATTGGTAATGTTCTCACTTGCAATTATGGGTAAGCTTCTTTCTGAAACAATAGATAGCATTGACCCAGGCCCTCTAGAAGCAGCAAAATCTTCGGGTGCATCTCATAATCAATCTGTCTTTACTTCAGCTTTGCCCCAGGTTTTACCAAACTTTACTGCATATTTTTTATATATATTCGAACTATGTATACGCGCAAGTGTAATTCTTGGTTTAGTTGGAGCCGGTGGTGTTGGAAGAATTATTGAAACACAAAGAATATTTTTAAGATTTGATCGAATATCACCGATAATTGTTTTGATACTACTTGTTGTAATACTAATTGAACAATTTAGTGTTTGGCTAAGAAGAAGGATTTTATGAGCCTTCCTAAACAGCCAATACAACAAAGAATTTTAAAATATACAATAACAGCATTAATTATTGTTGGATCAATTTGGTCAGCTTCTGGTCTTGAAATTACTTTAGAGAAAATACTTAAAGCGCCTGAACAAATTGCGATTTTAGTTGGTGCAATGTTTCCCTTAGATTTAAGTGCTGAAGCAATTGAAAGAATCCTTCCTAAAGTTGCAGAATCGTTATTTATAGCTTGGGCTGGAACAGTTATAGGTGCGCTGTTCAGTTTCCCGATAGCTTTTTTAGCCGCTAACAATGTTGCAGTTAACTATATTTCTGAAACTACAAAACAAATACTTAATGGAATAAGAGCATTTCCTGAATTAATACTAGCTTTTGTCTTTCTACCAATTACAGGTCTAGGAGCATTAACGGGAACTCTAGCGATAGGTATTCATTCTATAGGCACACTAGGTAAACTATCCTCTGAAGTTATAGAAGGAATTGACGAAGGACCGCTGGAAGCAATTAAATCATCAGGTGGATCAAAAATAAATGAATTATTATTTGGTGTTGTACCACAAGTTATGCCAACAATTACTTCATACTGGTTATATAGATTCGAAATCAACCTGCGTGCATCAGCTGTTTTAGGTGTTGTTGGTGCAGGTGGTGTTGGAGCTGAGTTAATAAACCAACTAAGATTTAGAGATTTTCCTAGAGCAGGTACGGTACTAGTCGCAACAGTAGTTCTTGTGTTAACTGTAGATACAATATCAGCTGCAATTAGAAGAAGGATTATTAAGGGTCGTTCAGTAAAGGTCTAGTTTACTCAAACCAACTATCGTCATCTTCGGATGAAACTTCTTCATCTACAACTTTATTAGTTGGTTCAATATTTTCTTCTATAGGTTGATCAACATTTTCTTCTTCAAGAGAAGGTAAATTGGAAGACTCATATTCTTCAACAGTGATAAGAACGCTTCTAGCTTTAGAACCTTCTGAAGGACCAACTATTGCTTGGGCCTCTAATATATCCATTAATCTACCTGCCCTTGCAAATCCCACTCTTAATTTACGCTGTAGCATTGAAGTAGATCCCATTTGTGAACGAATAACTAATTCTTTAGCTGCTTGAATTAAATCTTCATCCTCACCAAAGTCTTCTCCACCAATAGTGGAAGTTGTTTTCTGCTCTTCAGTGACTGCTGGATTGTATTCAGCATCTTTTTGATCTTTAGCCCAGGAAACTACATCTTGAATTTCCTTTTCAGTAACCCAAGCACCTTGGATACGTTCTAGTCTTGGGTTAGATGCTGTAACGACCAGCATATCACCAAGACCTATAAGTTTTTCTGCTCCCGATTGATCTAAAATAACTCTTGAATCAGTTGTGGACGCTACAGAAAATGCAAGCCTAGAAGGAATGTTTGCTTTCATGACACCAGTAATAACATCAACAGAAGGTCTTTGTGTAGCAACAACAAGATGAATACCTATTGCTCGAGCCATTTGTGCAAGTCTAACAATTGCTGATTCTACTTCACGACCAGCAACCATCATTAAATCGTTTAACTCATCAATAAAAACAACTATGTATGGGAAGCGATCAAATTTTTCTTCATCAAGTAATCCGGCATCAAATTTTTCGTGATAACCATTGATATCTCTTACCTGACTATCAGCTAGTAAGTCATATCTTCTATCCATCTCGGAAACAGCCCAGCTTAAAGCATCAACTGCTTTTTTAGGATTAGTTATAACTTTTGTAAGTAAGTGAGGAACATTGTTGTATTGACCAAGTTCAACTCTCTTTGGATCAACCATCACCATCTTGACTTCGTCAGGATTAGCTCTTACCAAAAGAGATGTAACAATTGAATTAATACATGAAGATTTACCAGCACCAGTTTGACCGGCTATAAGGACATGTGGAAGTTCAGATAAGTTTACTAATCTAGCTTTACCTGAGATATCTAAACCTAACCCTACCGATAAAGGATGTGGATTGTTTTTAGCTTCGGAAGATTGTAAGACGTCACCAAGAGAGACTAATTTTCTTTGCCTGTTAGGAATTTCTATACCAATTGCACTTCTACCTGGAATTGGAGCTAACAATCGGACATCTGGAGTGGCTAATGCGTAAGCAATATCATGAGATAGTGAAGTAACTTTAGAAACCTTTACGCCTGGTGCCAATTCAATTTCATAGCGAGTAACTGTAGGACCTGGAACAATATTAGTTAATTCGGCTTCTACTCCATGTTCTTTCAAAAGATTTGTTAAATCTGTAGCAGTTTGTTGTAAAAGTTTTTTAGATGAAGAAACAGAAGAACCTTTCTCTAGTAAAGAAACAGGTGGAAGTTTATAACTACCAGATTTCTTTGGTAAGTTTTTAGGTTTAGAAGTTTTAGGTTCTTTAGCTGCAGGAAGTGTCTCTTTAATAAGTTTTTCCTTTTTCTTAGGTTTGAGTTTAAGAACATTATCTTTAATAGATG
>Ga0233402_1000432_pt1 | contig 15995 bp, 13 predicted proteins | sample 54DmetaG_FD_182705 | JGI IMG/M metagenome (GOLD analysis project Ga0233402, IMG submission 182705) | Seawater microbial communities from Monterey Bay, California, United States - 54D | ecosystem: Environmental > Aquatic > Marine > Coastal | place: USA: California | collected 2016-11-11 | reverse complement strand
CTTCTCCCACTTCGCCATCCGCAACTGGAGTGCCAGTACCGGGCGTCACGATTTCAACCAGCACGCCTTCATCAACAATCATACCCTCTTGGGCGGATGATTCATACGCGATATTGCCAAGATCCGCCGTTGCATAACATTGCAAACAGGCGATGCCGCGATCAGTATATTCCTGGCGCAGCGCGGGAAATAACGCCCCGCCACCCACAACCGCTTTGCGGATTGATAAGCTTTCCCCCATCTCATCGGCTTTATCCAAAATAACCTTCAAATAATCCGGAGTGCCTGCATAGGCGGTTGTGCCAATATCAACCGCAGCGCGCACCTGCAGATCGGTTTGTCCGACGCCCGCCGGTAAAACCGCAGCCCCGACCGCCCGCGCGCCATTTTCAAAAATCATTCCGGCAGGGGTTAAATGATAGCCAAAACAGTTCTGAACGATATCCCCCCGCCCAATGCCAGCCGCATGCAAAAACCGGCCCATGCGCCACCAATCATGCCCGGTGCCGCCAGGTTCATAAAGGGGGCCCGGGGATTGGAATATGTGACTGAATTCATAGAGGGGTTTTTGGACAAATCCGCCTAAAATATTTCCCGGCTTTTGCGCATTGCTTAATTCTGATTTTCGCAAAACTGGCAGAGTCGCCAATGCCTGTACATCCGTAATCTCGCTGGCCGTCACCCGCTCGAACCGATCCGCATAGCCCGGCAATTGCTTGGCATGGGCAATTTGTGCGGGCAAAGCCTCTGCAATATAGGCGGCACGCTGCTCTGATGTTTGGGTTTCAAGGCCGTCGTAATAGCGCATGTTTACACTCCAGATCCTGGCCTGCTCTTTTCGGCAGGCCCAATCATGATAATTTTTACCAAACCGCACATTGGCTGGCGGCCCTACAGTTACCCCTTAAAATTGGGGTTAGTTTAACCACCGCTTGCGCCGCCGATAGCTGCGCACATTGCGAAAGGATTTGCGGCCCTCATCCGACATGCCCAGATAAAATTCCTTCACATCAGGGTTTTCGCGCAATTCCGCAGCCGGTCCATCCATGACCACACGGCCAGATTCTAAAATATACCCATAATGCGCATAGCGCAGCGCGACATTGGTATTCTGCTCAGCCAGAAGGAAGGTCACCCCTTCCTTTTCATTTAAATTTCGTACAATTTGAAAAATCTCTTCCACCAATTGCGGCGCCAACCCCATAGACGGCTCATCCAGCAAAACAGTTTCAGGTTGCGACATCAAAGCACGGCCAATTGCACACATCTGTTGTTCGCCACCAGACGTGTAGCCAGCTTGGGATTTGCGGCGCTCTTTCAAACGCGGGAAATACGTATAGACCATATCCAAATCGGCTTGGATATCGGCTTTGCTATCGCTGCGCGTATAAGCGCCAGTCAACAGATTTTCTTCGACGGTCAAATGCTCAAAACAATGCCGCCCTTCCATCACTTGAATCACGCCACGCTTAACCATATCCGCCGGATCTGCGCCGTGAATTTCAGCCCCGCGATAGCTGACAAAGCCTTTTGTCACTTCGCCGCGCTCAGAATTTAAAAGATTTGAAATCGCTTTCAAAGTGGTGGTTTTGCCGGCTCCATTTCCGCCAAGCAACGCCACGATCCCACCTTTTGGAACGGCAAGCGACACACCTTTCAGAACCAAAATTACGTGATTATAGATCACCTCTATATTGTTCACGTCCAAAAGCACTTCTGACTTTTCAGTTTCAACAACCATTGTGTCACCTTTGTAAAGAATGAACGGCTGCAATACCTGCAGCCGTTCAACTGGTTTAGTTACATCTTTCGGAGATGTTATTTTCTTTGGCGAACGCTTGTGAATCCGCTTGGATTAGCGGATTGATCAAACCCATATCCGCCTCAAGATAGCCAGAAATCAGCTTCCATTTTCCTGCGCTTGCATCCCATTGCGACACAGCGCCAAGGCCGGGCCCACCATGGTTTTCGCATGATACAGAGAAGGCCGGACCAACATTGGCCAATCCATGCTCCGCCATCAGCGCGTCGGTGATGTCCAACGCTTCCATGCCTTTGATCATATCAGCCTGAGAAATATCTGCCGTTCCAGTGATTTCCTGCGCTTTCACAATCGCCATATGGGTCAAAAACGCCATGTAAAGCGACCGATTATACATCACGGTGCCCAGATTATCCCCCGCTCCTGCTGCCTTTCCGGCATCAACAACGTATTTTTGGATATCCGCATAGATGTCAAAATCGCTGCCTGTGTCATTCATCACCAATGACTTATAGCCATCTGCAACATCCCCTGCTGGGATCACATCATGTTCTGCGCCAGCCCACCAGTTTCCGATGAAGTTTTCCATCGGGAAGCGCACATTTGCCGCTTCTTGAATGGCAACTTGGTTCATCACGCCAAAGCCCCACATGATCACATAATCAGGGCGTTCACGGCGGATCTGCAACCATTGTGACTTTTGCTCTTGGCCAGGGTGATCAACCGGGATCAATGTCAGCTCGAACTTATGCTTTTTAGAAAGCTCTTCCAGCGTACGAATAGGCTCTTTGCCGTAGGCTGAGTTGTGATACAGCAACGCGATATGCTTGCCGTCAAGGCTACCAGAATTTTCATTCAGCAGATAATTCACCCCAGCTGATGCCGCCGTCCAGTAATTTGCTGGATAATTGAAAATATTGGAAAATATCTTCCCGTTTGCGGCAGATGTCCGCCCGTACCCCATGCTGTGCAGCGCGATACCATCCGCTGTTACTTTGGGGATCAGCTGATACGTAATACCGGTGCTTAAGGGATGATACACCAAAGAGCCTTCCGCTTTGGTTGATTCATAACATTCCACACCTTTTTCGGTGTTATATCCGGTTTCGCATTCCAGCAAACGAACCGGAACACCGCCAATACCACCATCGCGCTCATTCAGCAGCGTTAGGTAATCAGCATATCCATCCGCCAATGGAATACCGGCAACCGCGTAGGGTCCAGTACGATATGACATCCACGGCAAAACCAAATCTGCAAGGACCGGGGTTGCCATAGCTATACTGCTTGCTGCAGCAGCTAGAAGTTTAAATTTCATCGGTTTTCCTCCCATTTTTATCCGACGTTGGTCTTTTAGAGGCGAGAGCCTCAATGGTAATTTCTCCTTTGAACGCTTAATATGGAAACGGCCAAAGTCTCAGTTTTTCTTTTGCAAGCCGCCATAATTGAGCGATGCCATGCGGCTCAACCACCAAGAACAAAATGATCAAGCCACCGACGATCATAAACTCAAGATGCGTGGCGAGATCTGGTTGCCAGCCCAAACCGGCTACAAACAGATTTTTCAATAAGACCGGCAAAAGTACGAGAAATGCAGCGCCTGCAAAGCTGCCAAAAATTGATCCAAGCCCGCCAATAATGATCATGAACAGCACCAAAAATGATTTATTGATCCCAAAGGCTTCGCCCACTTCAACAGCCCCCAGATACACCCCAAAAAACAACGCCCCGGATATGCCAATGAAGAAAGAACTGACCGCAAAAGCCGAAAGTTTTGCGCTGAGCGGGTTCACTCCAATGATCTCGGCCGCAATATCCATATCCCGGATCGCCATCCATTTTCGACCGATCGAGCCTCGCGTCAAATTGCGGGCGACAATGCCACAGACGGTTAAGATGATTAAGCAAAAGAGATAGGTCGCCCAGCTATCGGCATTGGCCCCGGTGACGGGTACGCCAAAAAATGTGCGCTCGGGCGCATTGATCTGCCCTGAGGCTGAATAATTATAAAACCAAGGAACCCGGTTAAATATCCAGACGAGGAAAAATTGCGCCGCCAATGTTGCGACGGCAAGGTAAAAGCCTTTGATCCGCAGCGAGGGCAGCCCAAATAACACACCCACACAAGCGGTGATCGCACCTGCCAGCACGACGTGGATCATAATACTCACATCTGGAAAAGCCGTCATTAATTTATACACCGCATAGGCGCCTACCGCCATAAACCCGCCAGTTCCCAGCGAAACCTGCCCACAATAACCTACCAAGATATTTAACCCAATCGCGGCAATCGAATAGATCAGGAAGGGTAGGAAAATTGCATTCACCCAATAATCATTTATCCAAAACGGGATAATCAAAAAGGCCACGATCAAAACAAAATAATACCGGTAACGGTCAAATTTGATCGGAAAGGTTTGGTTGTCTTCTTTATAGGTGGTTTTGAAATCACCGGCTTCGCGATACAACATGATTTAAACCCTTTCGATAATTTTTTCGCCAAATAGGCCTTGTGGCCGAAAGACGAGAAACAACAGGGCTAAAACATAAGCAAACCAATTTTCAGTTGCGCCCCCGATCAACGGGCCAACCAGAAACTCAAACATTTTCTCGCCCACACCGATGATCAAACCGCCCACGATCGCCCCCGGGATTGACGTGAACCCCCCCAGCATTAACACCGGCAAGGCTTTCAACGCGATCAAAGAAAGCGAGAATTGAACCCCGGATTTTGTGCCCCACATAATTCCGGCAACCAGAGCCACAAATCCAGCCAGCGACCAGACCATTACCCAGATAAAATTCAAAGACACTCCAACCGACAAGGCCGCCTGGTGATCATCGGCCACGGCGCGCATCGCGCGGCCCTGTTTCGTATATTGAGAGAAGGCGACCAATGCCAAAACCAGAATAGCGGCAACGATGGTTGCAAAAATATCCAGATTGTCGATGAAAAAGCCGTAATCAAATATATTATACGTCGCTTCATCTATCCAAAGATTGATCCCTTGGGGAATGCCAACATCTAGCTTTTTAATCTCTCCCCCCCACATCAGGTCGCCGAAACCTTCCATGAAATAGGCCAGACCAATCGTTGCCATGAATAAGATAATCGGTTCCTGATTGACCAAATGTTTGAAAATGATTTTTTGAACAAGCCAGGCGAGCAAGACCATAATCGCCATGGTCAGCAAAATTCCGATAAGCGCGGGTAAATGCCAACCGAAATGATGGATATCGGTGCCAAACACAGCGTTGATCAAATGGCTGAAGGGCACTTGCCCGTTCATCATGCCCACCAAGGTCATGGCTGAAAACAGCGCCATAACGCCCTGAGCGTAGTTGAAAATGCCCGATGCTTTGTAAATCAACACAAACCCCAGCGCCACTAAAGCATAGAGAACGCCCGCCATCAGGCCGTTCAAAAACACTTCCATTCCAAAAATCACCTGTTCTGGCATCAGATTGTCCTTTCAGACTGTGCAAAGTTACACATCGGTTTCATGGCATCCAATCGCGCGCAGGTCTCAATCATGGCTCACCCCTAAATACGCATCAATCACGTCTTGATTGTTGCGCACCTCATCCGGTGTGCCATCGCCAATTTTGCGCCCATAATCCATCACGACCACGCGATCAGACAAATCCATCACCACGCCCATATCATGTTCAATAAGCGCAATCGTAGTGCCAAATTCGTCATTCACATCCAGAATAAAGCGCGACATATCTTCTTTTTCTTCCACATTCATGCCGGCCATCGGCTCGTCAAGCAGCAGCAGCTTTGGCTCAGAGGCCAGCGCACGGGCCAGCTCTACGCGCTTTTTCAAACCATAAGGCAAACGCGCCACAGGGGTTTTGCGGATCGATTGAATTTCCAAGAAATCAATTACCTTTTCACAGATCTCTCGATTTTCCAGCTCTTCGCGCTCGGCAGCACCCCACCAAAGCGCTTGTTGAAACACGCCCGATTTCATCTGCGTCAACCGGCCCGTCATCACATTGTCCAGCACCGTCATCCCTTCGAACAGCGCAATATTTTGAAATGTGCGCGCGATGCCCTGCCGGGCCACTTCATAAGGTTTCACCGCAGGCCGTTTTTTCCCATGAAACCAAACTTCACCGTCTTGCGGATGGTAAAATCCAGAAATCACGTTAAGCATTGATGATTTACCGGCGCCGTTGGGCCCTATAATGGCGCGGATCTCGCCTTCAAGAATATCAAATGAAATATCTTTGATCGCCACCACGCCTCCGAAGCGCAGGGTGATATTTGCCATTTCCATCATGACACCGCCGATTTTACGCCCATCAGCCGTGGTTTGCGTTACCTGACTATCCAACACCTCTGCCCGCCCTATTCTGCCGCGATGCGGCCCGAGACCGCTACGGTTTTGACATCTCGAATTTCCAGAGTGGCCGAAATTTTACCTTTTCGCCCATCTTCATAGGTGACCTCTGTTTCGGTAAACACATCCTGAGCGCCGTTATAAAGCGCCTCAACCAGATCCGAGAATTTTTCTGAAATCACCTTGCGGCGCACTTTGCGCGTGCGGGTCATTTCCCCATCATCCGCATCCAGCTCTTTATGAAGCACCAAAAACCGATGTACTTGGCAGCCCGATAACATCGCATCCTGCGCAACTTTAACATTCACCTCTTCGATATGGCCCTCGATGACGCGCAGCACCTCTGGGTGGCCCGCCAATTCCTGATAGCTTGAATAGGCAATATTATTGCGCTCGGCCCAATTTCCAACAGCGGCCAGATCGATGTTCACGAAGGCCATGCACCGATCTCGTCCCGCACCAAACACCACGCATTCCAAAATATTTGGGTAAAATTTCAGTTTATTTTCCACATATTTCGGCGCAAACATTGAACCATCAGTCATTTTAGCAACGTCTTTTGCGCGATCAATAATTCTAAGATGACCATTGTCAGGATCAAAGAAGCCCGCATCCCCCGTGGCCACCCAACCTTCGGGATCTTTCGTTTCGGCCGTACTTTCAGGGCTTTTATAATATTCGACAAAGGCCCCAGGCGATCGATAGAACACCTCTCCACTCTCCGCGATTTTCACTTCAACATCCGGCGCGGGCACCCCAACCGTATCCGAATAAACTTGCCCATCAGGTTGGACAGTTACAAAAACCGACGCTTCCGTTTGCCCATAAAGCTGCTTCAGATTGATCCCCATAGAGCGGAAGAAATCAAATATTTCAGGCCCGATAGCCTCGCCTGCGGTATATCCAACGCGCACCCGGCTAAGCCCAAGCGCGTTTTTAAGTGGGCTGTAAATGACCGCATCACCAATCAGATAGGTCAAGCGATCCAAAGCCGAAACCGCGTTGCCATCCAGAATATCCTGACCCACCCTGCTGGCGTGCGCCATGAAATATCGGTACAGGCCTTGCTTGATGCGGCTTGCATCCTGCATCCGCAACACCACCGACGTGAGCATGCTTTCAAAAACCCGCGGCGGCGCAAAATAATAGCTAGGTCCGATTTCACGCAAATCAGACAGAACCGTTTCCTGGCTTTCAGGGCAATTTATGCACAAGGCCGCATAATAAGATTGCCCGACCGAGAAAATGAAATCGCCCACCCACGCGATCGGCAGATAAGACAGCAAGCTATCGGTTTCCTTCAGCCCATCAAATTCACAGGCATTCTTTGCCGAAATAATGATATTTCGGTTGCTTAACACAACCCCTTTGGGCTTACCCGTCGTGCCTGATGTATAAAGCATCACGCATGTTGTCTCAAAGGTTTGCGCCTCAACACGGGAATCGAGCTCTTTTTGCAAACCGTCAGCCGCAGCCAGACCGCTTTGCTGCAGCGCTCTTAAATCATGCAATCTGCTGTGATCGTATTTGCGCATGCCCCGCGCATCGAGATAAATGAGATGTTCAAAATCCTTTAAATCATCTTGAATTTCAAGAACTTTATCAACCTGCTCTTGATCGCCTGCAATCACAAACCGCGCGCCACAATGTTCTAAAACATACGACATTTCTTCGGCCACAGCGTCTTGATAGAGCGGCACGGGCACAGCGCCCGCCATTTGAACGGCCACAAGTGATCCGTAAATATAGGGGCGATTGCGCCCGATCACAGCAACATAATCGCCCTCTTTGACGCCAAGCTCAATCAAGCCCAATGCCATATTCGTGATCTCGCGCTCGGCCTGCGCCCATGTCCAGGTTTGCCAAATACCCAATTCCTTCTCCCGCAAGGCAGGGCGATCAGGAAACCGGCTGGCATTTCTGCGTAGCAAATGCGGCAAAGAGCGCAGATCATCAAGCGCCTGTGACGTCTGTGTCAAAATGTTTATCCTCCCTTGCGAACAGGGCTGCGGCTTTTGCCGTCTTTTCTGTTCAAACAGAACCCTGCGCGACAATCGTTTCTTGATAATTTCTGAAATCTTACAAATTGTTTCAATCAGTAGTTTTTTTTGAGCAGCCCCTTGTTTTTTCGCATGTTTCACGTTTCCCTTTGGCGTAACCGAAGGACATCACCATGGAGCAGCGCTTTACCGATCCCAATGCCATGACGCAGGCGGGGCTAAATTTGATTCAACAAGCGCTGTCGATCTATAACAAAGATCTTGAGCTTGCTTTGTGCAATCAACGCCACGGGGAAATGTTTAACCTTCCTAAATCCCTAACTACACCGGGCGCTAAATTTGAAGACACGATCCGCTATTTGGTTGAAAGCGGAGAATATGGTGATGTTGAAAATGCGGAAGCCTTTATTCAGGAAAAGGTTGATATCGCAAAGGCCTTCGAGCCGCATTACGTAGAACGTATCCGCGCCAATGGGCAAGTGATCAGCATCGAAGGCGCCCCTTTGCCGCAAGGCGGTTGGGTCACCGTCTACACCGACATAACCCAAACAAAAAAACAAGAAAACTTATTGCGCCTGCGCTCTGAAGAGCTTTCAGACCAGCTTTTATCCTATTCAGAGGAACTGGCCGCGAAAAATCGGCAATTAGAGTCCAGTATCGCAGCGCTCGAGGAAGCCAAGCGCGAACTTACAGAAATCGAATCGCGCACTCGCCTGACAAGCGAAATGATTCCGGCCCATGTGGCGCATGTGGATCGCCAGGGGCGCTATCGGTATTCCAATCGGCGTCTATCTATGGTGTTGCCGGACAGACCGAATGACATTATTGGCCGGCCTATTTCCGAGGTGCTCGGCGCGCCCACCTATAACCAAATTTCGCCAAAATTACGCGAAGCGTTTTTGGGAACTCCAAGCGTGCTGGAATTCACCGATGATCTCAGCGCCAGGCGCATTCGCGTGGCCTTCACGCCTGATGTAAAAGAAACGGGCATCGAAGGCGCTTATATCCTGTCGATGGATATCACCGAGGAAACGCAAGCGCGCAACGCCTTGCAACAGGTCGCCAAACGCGAACTTGCCGCTCAGCTGACCAGCGGTTTGGCGCATGATTTTGCAAACCTCCTTACCATTATTTTGGGCGCACAAAGTCGGCTCACCAGCCGCGTGCATGATGCAGAATCACTGGCCTTGATCGAGGCCACCAAAACTGCGGCAACCCGCGGCGGAAGCCTGCTGAACACGATTGGCGACATGACAGGAACCCGCAATTTAAACCCGACACCAACGCATATTGAGGCGCTTCTTGAAAAACTGCTTCCATTGGCTGAGGCTGCGCTGCCCAAAAGCATCATTTTGAAAATCCACAACACAGTGCCGGATGAAGCGTATTTTCTTGATTCTGGGATGCTTCAGGATGCGCTGCTCAATCTAATTCTAAATGCCAAAGACGCTTGTGGCGCGGGAGGGCGGATCAAGCTTTCAATCCGCCCTGTGGCGGATATCTGGCTCGATTTTATCGTCACGGATTCAGGATCTGGATTTAGCGCAAAAGCCTTAAAGCACGCCTTAGACCCGTTTTACACGACCAAAGGCCTTGATGGGAACGGGCTTGGTCTGACCATGGTTTATGATGCCGCCAAGCTCGCCGGGGGTGATTTGCGGCTTAGCAATAGCTTTTCTGGTGCCCGTGCACAATTGCGCTTACCGCTGCGAAAAGTGCCCGCAATGCCCCATAAAGCGATGGTCTTGATTGTTGAAGATGATCCCAGTTTGCGAAAAGATATGCGCGTCATGCTGACGGATCTTGGGCATTTGGTAATTGAAGCCAGCTCGGTCAGCGAAGCCTTAGACCTGTGCCAAAACTTGCCCGATATTGCGCTGATTTTATGCGATTTAAACCTTGAGGGTGATGAAAACGGCACCGCGCTTGCCAAAGCGCGCCCGCACCCATCGGCTGAATTGATTTTCATGACATCGCTGCCGATTGCAGATCCATTGCATCAAGATGCTTTGACTTTAGCGCCCGTTTTGTCCAAACCGTTTTCACAACGCACCCTTGAAACGATTTTATCCGGCGGGCCCTCTTTATGACTCTTCCTTTGGTGTCTATTCTCGATGATGAACCTGAAATCAGAGCCATGTTGGTCAAAGCCTTAGAGGATGCCGGGTTTCGCACCATTAGTTTTTCGCGCGCCACCGAATTTGAAGCCGCGCTGAAAACGGCCACACCCGATGTCTGTTTGGTAGATCTCAGCCTGCCTGACCGCGACGGGTTAACGCTGGTGCATCGCTTGGCGCTTGAAAAAGGGGCGGTGGTGATCATTATTTCTGGGCGCGCGCAGGTTCAAGATCGGGTTACAGGTTTAGAGTTGGGCGCGGATGATTACATCATCAAGCCGTTCGATCCGGCCGAAGTGGTGGCGCGCATTCGCGCCCGCCTGCGCCAAGATCGCACCGGCGCGCATACAGGTACCAGCGCCTATTTTTCAACTTGGGTGGCGCATTTCGATCGCTATAGTCTGGAAGATGAAAATGGGCTTGAAACCCCCTTTTCACACGCTGAATCCGAAGTGTTACGAATGTTTTTACAAAGCCCCAAGCGCTTGATAAGCCGCGCCCAAATGCAGGAAACGCTGGGCGGCGGGGCCAGTGAAAGTTTCGATCGGGCGATGGATGTTCGGATCTCGCGATTGCGCACAAAATTGCGTGAAGACCCAAAAAACCCGCAGCTGATCAAAACCATTTACGGGGCCGGATATATTTTTTTAAGCGATGTCAAATGGGTGACGCAGAGCCCCAAGCCCGCTTAACGCAAAATCGGCGGCTTGGCGGGGTCGCGGCCCGGCGCTGATGGGTTTTGCGCCACCGCTGGCTCTGGCTGCGGTAAATCAAACCTAAGCCCATGCGCCGATAAGGTTTTATACACTTTATCCTCTGAGGTGAAAAACCCCACATCGATGCTGCCCGCCTCGATACCAGAAAAGGTCAGCGCCTCTTGCGCCGCCGTTGTCAGCGCTGGCTCGGCCCCGGCAACCGCGTCAATAAACGCCAAAAGATGGCCCCTTTGATCCCCCGCATAGGTCACAGAGGTCAGCCAAACCTGTTTCACCAGACCCGCCGCAGACACCAATTTGCTATCCAAACTTTCCAAGACCGCTTGCGGAATATCGGAGGGCGTATAAAACGCCATAGGCTGCAGCGAGACTTCCTCGGCTGTTTGCGCCAATGTTTGCGACAACCAGCCAATCGCCTCGGGCGGCAAAAGCATTTGCGAGGGGGCCACGTCTAAATTCACCCCAAGGCCAAGCTTTTGGTCCACCAGCATCGCGATAACCGCGCGCCCGGAAAGCGCCACATAGGGTGAAATTTGGCCGGTAAATTCTGACAGCCGGTCTTCACGGTCAAAAACCAAAACATAAGAATGCTCTTGCAGATCGAAAATCTCTGGCTCTACCGCTTCTCCAACCGGCGGCTGCGTCAGCAGCAAAAACAATTCGGCATCCGCCAGCCGCTCATAAAAGCCCAATCGCGCCGCATCTTGGTCAGATGCAGATTGCATCTTGGCATGCGCCCGATCAAGCGGCGTTTCAACGCTCATCGCATCAGCTCCTTCACGCGCCGCTGCAACTCGGGCAGCAGATCGGCTTCAAACCACAGGTTTTTCTTGAGCCACGCATTATTGCGCCAGGACGGGTGCGGCAAGGGTAAAATTGCCGGTAGGTCGCGGCGCCACTGCACCATCACCTGCCCCAAACTGGCCTTGGTGTTCAAATGCCATTTCTGCGCATAGCCCCCCACCAGAAGCTGCAGTTCGAGGTTTGGATAACGGGCAAGCATTTGCGCGCGCCACGTGGCCGCGCAGATTTTGGGCGGTGGCAAATCGGCGCCTTGCGCGGAATAGCCCGGAAAGCAAAACGCCATTGGTAAAATCGCAATCCGCTCTGGATCATAAAATTGGTCGGGCGCAAGCCCCATCCACGCCCGCAATCGATCACCCGAGGGATCGCTAAACGGAACGCCCGAGCGATGCACCCGCGCGCCCGGCGCCTGCCCTGCGATTAAAATTTTCGCGCGCGGATTGCCCTGAAAAACCGGCCTTGGCTGATGCGCATTTTGCGTTGCGGCGAATTGATCTGCGCAAAGCCTGCACTCAAGCAGCGCCTCAATTTTGAAATCTTCCGTGTGTTTAGCCATGCTGTGTTGTAATTTGCAGCGCCGCGAAAGGCCAGTTTGAAAAAGGCGTTAGGCGGGCTTGCAACCGGCGGGCTGGTGGGCGGCAGCGGCGGCGCGCAAGCGCTGGGCGGGATGAAGGTAAATATTTACAATCAAGCCTCGCATACAGAGGTCGAATCGCGCCCCAGCGCCGATGGCCAAGGCTTGGAGATCACCATTTTGGATGTGGTAAAGGGCGGCATAATGGCGGGGCAATTGGATCGCCCGATGCGTCAGCATTTCGGGGCCAGTCCAAAACCGCAGGGCGGTTAAACCGGTTGCCCCCCAATTTTATACAAATAGGCTTGCGCATCATTATTGTAAAAAGGCGTATTATAGTCTTTGCGCCGGATCTGCCCCCCTGGCATTTGCAGCTGCATCCAAGTGAGAACTTACACATGCGTATCCGCGCCGCGTTTGATCAGATTAAATTGAATATAGACATGGATATCGCTGGAATGGCCCGTGCCCAGAAACGCGCGGCCCCAGCTTTTCTCGCCTTCGGTAATATTTCTATCGCATTTCACGCGGGTTTCGGATTCTTCGACAATCGTCGCGCCAAGCTTAGCGCAATGAACAGCAAAGGTTTCGGATAGCGATTTTCGGCTTTTGTTTTTAAAAATAGCCTCGGGCCAACCGGACGGCGTAATGGCCAAAGGTTCGATTACCTCTTTTTCCTCGCAACCCATTAATGCGCAAAGCGCCAAGATGAAAATATACCGCATAAACCAACACTCGTTAAAAACGCATCAGTTAAAGCAAAGAATAATGGCCGTTTTAGGGCAGGGCAAACCGGCGCTTTGATATTAGCGCGCCTGAACACAGCGCACTGGGCCGTGAGTTTGCGCATTGCTGATTGGCAGAACCGCGCTAACTCGCCTCAAACATCAAAGCGAGAACCACAGTAACTCAGCCACATTTGGAATAGCCGCAACTGGCGCAGGTCATGCAGCCTTCCACCATGCGCAAATCATATTGCCCACAGCTGGAACAGGCTTTGCCCTTGCCCGAGGCCCCTGCCGGCATCACGGCCTGCGGATCTTGCTTGAGCCCCAGCCCTTCGCCTTCCAAAAATCCGATCGCCACCATATGGGTTTCCAAAACGCCGCCAATCGCCGCCAGAATCGAGGGGATATATTTGCCCTTGATCCAGGCGCCGCCGCGCGGATCAAACACGGCCTTCAGCTCTTCCACCACGAAAGACACATCGCCCCCGCGCCGGAACACGGCGGAAATCATCCGCGTCAGCGCCACCGTCCATGCAAAATGCTCCATGTTTTTCGAATTGATGAACACTTCAAACGGGCGCCGGTGACCATTCACCACCACATCATTCACCGTAAGATAAATCGCATGCTCGCTATCGGGCCATTTCAACTTATAGGTCTGCCCTTCTAAGGCCTGCGGGCGGTCCAGCGGCTCGGACATATAGATCACCTCGGCGCCCTGATCGGTTTCGGGCGTGGTCTCGCTGCTTTCAGACACGCTTAGCACCGAGCCCGTCACCGCGTTGGGTCGATAGGTCGTGCAGCCTTTACAGCCGCTTTCATAGGCGGCGCTATAGACTTCTTTGAACGCCTCAAAGCTGATATCTTCGGGGCAATTGATGGTTTTCGAGATTGAGCTATCCACCCATTTTTGCGCCGCCGCCTGCATTTTTACGTGATCTTTTGGGGCAAGGGTTTGCGCGTTGACAAAATAATCGGGCAGATCGGCATCACCGAATTTATCGCGCCACATTTGAACGGCGTAATCCACAACTTCTTCTTCGCTGCGCGATCCGTCTTTTTGCAGCACTTTGCGCGTATAGGCATAGGCGAAAACCGGCTCAATCCCCGAACTGACATTGCCGGCATAAAGGCTAATAGTGCCGGTTGGGGCGATGGATGTGAGCAAAGCGTTTCTAATGCCATGCGTTGCAATTTCGGCGCGCACATCCTCATCCATTCCCTGCATCGCGCCCGAGGCCAGATAAGGATCTGCCTCAAAGAGCGGAAACGCGCCCTTTTCCTTGGCCAATTGCACCGAGGCCAGATAGGCGGCGCGCGCGATCGCGTGCAACCAATCTTCGGTTTGCCGCGCCGCTGCCTCGGAGCCATAGCGCAAGCCAAGCATCAATAACGCATCGGCCAAGCCGGTCACCCCAAGCCCGATCCGGCGCTTATTGCGCGCCTCAAGCGCCTGCGCCTCAAGCGGAAAATTTGAGGCATCCACCACATTATCCATCATCCGCACAGCGGTTGCCACCAGATCCTGAAGCGCCGCCGCGCTTAATTGCGCGCCGCGTTCAAAGGGCGCCTCTACCAGGCGCGCCAGATTGATCGAGCCCAGCAAACAGGCCCCATAGGGTGGTAAAGGTTGTTCTCCGCAGGGGTTTGTAGCTGCGATGGTTTCGCAATAGCTCAAATTATTGGCCTGATTGATCCGATCTATGAAAATCACTCCTGGCTCGGCGAACTCGTAGGTCGATTGCATAATTTGATCCCAGAGCTTGCGCGCCGAAAGCGTTTTGTAAATTCGCCCCTCAAACACCAGATCCCAGTCATCATCCGCCTTCACCGCCGCCATAAACGGATCCGTCACCAGCACCGAAACATTGAACATGCGCAACCGTGCCGGATCCGATTTCGCAGCAATAAAATCTTCAATATCGGGGTGATCACAGCGCAATGTGGCCATCATCGCGCCACGGCGCGATCCCGCGCTCATAATGGTGCGGCACATACTGTCCCAGACATCCATGAACGAGAGCGGCCCCGATGCATCTGCAGCCACGCCCTTGACCAAAGCGCCTTTGGGGCGGATCGTGCTAAAATCATACCCGATCCCTCCGCCCTGCTGCATGGTCAGCGCGGCTTCCTTGAGCATATCAAAAATACCACCCATATCATCGGGCACCGTGCCCATCACAAAGCAATTGAACAGCGTGACTTTGCGCTGCGTCCCGGCGCCAGCGGCAATCCGCCCGGCGGGCAAAAATTTAAAATCTTCCAAAGCAGCGTAGAATTTTTCCTCCCAAATACCGGGCTCCGCCTCAACGCGGGCCAGATCCTTGGCAACGCGCCGCCAGCTTTCTTCAACGCAAGCATCGATCGGTTCATCATCCGCCGTTTTCAAGCGATATTTCATATCCCAAATCTGTTCGGCAATCGGCGCAGAAAATCGGCTCATATCAGATCCTTTGGCTTATGTGCAGCCGCGCCTTCCAAAAGGGCAACGCGGCGGATGACTATCACTCACGGGGCCTCTAGCCTAAAGCGGCATCTGCGTCAGGTCAACTTGCCAAATCATCTGAAAAAGTTAACTTACGGTTCAGGTAGTTTTGGGAAATCAAATGGCAGGTTTAATCCATCTGGTAAAATTGAGCGTTGGCAGCGAAGGCGTTGAGGATCTGCGCGCCTGGCAGGCCACGAAGCGCGCGCAAGCTGAAGATGGAGCGCCCCGCCATGTCACGCGGATGTGGCCCAAACGCGAGGCGGATTTGCTCAAAGGGGGCTCGATCTACTGGGTCATCAAAGGGCAGCTGCAATGTCGTCAAAAAATTTTGCGCCTGGATGAAATATATCGCGAAGACGGCATCAGGCGCTGTGCCATCGTGCTTGACCCCGAGATTATCCGCACCCATTTGGCGCAAAAGCGCCCCTTCCAAGGATGGCGCTATTTAAAACCCGAG
>Ga0233402_1000422_pt1 | contig 16102 bp, 18 predicted proteins | sample 54DmetaG_FD_182705 | JGI IMG/M metagenome (GOLD analysis project Ga0233402, IMG submission 182705) | Seawater microbial communities from Monterey Bay, California, United States - 54D | ecosystem: Environmental > Aquatic > Marine > Coastal | place: USA: California | collected 2016-11-11 | reverse complement strand
TATACAAGGAGATTATTATGAGCGATGAACAAACTACCGCTGAAGTAACAGAAGCACCAGATCAAGCAACTGCTGAAGCGGCACAGGCACCTGATTTAACTGTTACTGATTTACAAGCATTAAAAAGCATCATTGATGTTGCAAGTCAGCGTGGAGCATTTAAGCCAAATGAAATGATGACAGTTGGTCAAACTTACAACAAATTAGATGCATTTTTGGGTGCTGTAACAGCAAACCAGCAACCCCCACAAGGAGCATAATATGTTAAAGCATGTAGGACGAATGGTCCAAAATAAAAGAAGAATCGTAGTTGCATATAAAACTCTACCTAATGATGCTGATCATTGTGTAGTCGTAACTACAGAAAATTTAGAAGCAGCCGATCACGACTCGCTAATTAAGTTAGTAGAATCTCCAGCAGGTCAAGAAGCTGAAGATCTTGCTACAGTAATGGCTAGAACTAAATTATCAGACGGTAGCACTATGTTAGCTAGATTCCATAAAACAGGTAAAATGGTTAAAGTTAAAACATCTGATGTTGAAATGGTTCCTAATTCAAATTCAGCTATTTTGTTGTCTGATTTGAATGAAGTAATTGCACAACAAAAAGGTGTTAGCGTAGCAGACTTAGCAATGAAAGGTCCAGAAACATTAGCATCAGTGAGTGACGTACCAACTAGCGATACTAGCTCGTCTGACGTATTAGATGATGCTGCCTTAGCGGCTAAGTATAGATCAGACGCTGATCGTTTGTATAAAGAAGCAAAACAACTTAGAGAAATGGCTGAAGAATTAGTACCGACAAAGAAGAAGTCTAAAGCGAAGTCAACTCAAAGTGCCTAAACAAAGAGGAAAATTGCCACCAGAAGTTATTAAACATTGGCCAGAAGTGTTCGGTGATGTTGAAATTAAAGCCGTTCCTATACAATACATTCACAGTGTGCATGTACATTTTTTAGACGGTAAAGTGTGGGAAATCAACGTTGATCCAATTGACGATAAAGAGCAGGTAAATATTGATGAAATTGAGAATAGTTTAGATGCTTTTTTCACAGAATACGATGAATCTATATCACACGTTGATTTTAGGCTTAATACTTCTAAAGTAGTAAATGATGTTAAAGAACGTACCAAAACATTTATGAAAAAGCGTCAATGAGTTATTTGACAAATTGCATAAATACTACTAGCAAGAAGATTATTCCAGGAGTATAACAAATGGCACTACGTTTAAGACGCGGAACTGAAAGCGAACGTCAAAATCTAGTAACACCTTTAGCAGAAGGTGAACTTATATATGTAACCGATACTGGTAAGCTATTCATCGGTGATGGCAGCGCAACAGGTGGTATTGAAGTTGTTGGTTCTGGTGGCGGAGGTGGTGGCGGTTCTAGCACACTGAACGGCTTAACTGATACCGACTTAGCAGGTTACACAGATGGTGATGTACTAACATTTGTTGGAGCATCAAATAAGTGGGAGCCAATTCCAATTCCTGGTGCTAGTCCAATTGGAATGAACGATCTTACTGACGTAGATTATACCAATGTTAATGCATTAGATATTTTAATCTTTGACGGTTTTAACTTTATTACAACACCTATAACATCTATCTTCCAAGAGCAGATGAACTACAGAATTAATATTTACGGAGATGATTCTACACTACTAGTTGACACAGATACAAACTCTTTTAGAGGTTTACTATTTGGTGACGTACAAGGCGATGTAAAAGGTAGTGTACATGGCGATGATAGTTCATTACTAGTAGACGGTGTAAACAGTGTTATTACAGGTCCTGTAGATAACTTATCAAGTAAATCAACCAATAGTGTTGTAACAGGCACTTTGAAAATTGAATCATCTCAAACACAAGGTGCTACAGGCGGGCTGTCAATAAGGACTGAACAAAACGCCGATGACGAATACGATCTATTTACAATTTACAGTGCATCAAACAGCGATGTAGGCTCAGCAATTAATTATATTAGATCAAGAGGAACACTAGCAGCACCAGTAGGCAACCAAGCTGATGACGAACTTATGGGTATTAACTATTTTGGTTACGACTCAAATAATAATGCACAAGCTTCTGTTGTATTACAGACTAGCATAGGTGCTGCTCCATCAGCAGGTATTGTTCCAGGTGACTTCCTTATTGCTACAGCAAATCCAGTAAGTGGAATTGTTGCGGCACTAAGCGTTGACCATATGCAAAAAACATCTTTCTTTGGTCCTGCTAAATTAATGAGTTATGCTGATACAACTGCACGTGATGCTGCAATTGCTTCTCCAGAAGCAGGAATGATGATTTATCTAACTGCTACAAACAAAGCACAAGTGTACAATGGCAGTGCTTGGACTGACTTACACTAACTAAACGTACTTACCTGACATGAATGAAAATTCAATGCACTAGCATTTACTGCATAGTGCAATTCGTGTCCTGTAAAACACCATACATCTCCAGCTTTCCATTTAGTAATACTACAATGCTCAAAGCCTACATATTGTCCAAATATCCAATCTTCTAAAAAAATTAAATATCTATAACAATCATCTAGCTCTACATTATGCTCCTGTCTAAGCGTATAAAAGGTGTCTTTATGTGTTGGAAGTATTACATTGGGCTTTATACAAGTCCAGCTTACAGACGCTGTATGAGCGTCTAAGACGTCTTTAAAAGCGTCTGCACACAACGGTAACTCTTCGTTAAAACTTTGCAATAAATGTCCAGTATTATAATCTTCTTTATTCAGATGATCAAAGTTTTTTGCACTCCAGTCTACTGTCCTAGCGTATGTATGATCCTTTAATTCTTGTTGCCAAAATGGTTCTACATTAGTTACAAACTTAGGCATTGCTAATCCTTTCTACTTTCTTAATACTAAACCCGTTTCTGTTTTTATAGAATAGTTTATCTTTAAAGTCTTTATCATCTGTCCATTTAAACTTATGTTTAAAATTATATGTATATTTTTCTTTAGTTAATTTAGCATTTTCATTACATACTTCATTTATATTATATTCAAAGTTTTTAGTGTAATCAAAGCTATTGTCTTTGTTAACAAGATATGTTTCTGAAAAACGTATAACTTCACTGACTAAGTCGTTGTCTAGATCTTTGAAAAAGTTTACAGCCCATTTTTCAATGCTATTAAGAACTTGTTCTCTATTTTTATGCCATTCAATTTGATTTAATACAACAATGACATTATCGTTATCAAACACTACACCACTTTCGGTATTCCAAAAGAAGTCTTTTAATTGCTGTTCTTGTTGTTCATACAACGTATTTAGAAGTTTATCTTTTCTAATACAATTTTCAAGTAAGTCTTCATAGAAATCTAAATATGAAATATCCATATGTTGACGTGCAAATTTAGCAAGTCCTTGTGTCCACGCATAATGATGAAAGTGTAACATTACCCAGCCCCACATCCAAGAATCAATATAGTCTTGACGTGACATAAACTCACTAGCAATTACATAGTTATGGTTTTCTGGTATACGTGATATTTGATTAGGCATAGTAACAGAAAAATTAAATACTTCGTAATTAAATTCTTTTACTTGTTTTGCAAATTGACTGTTTTTTAATACTTCTAACGGATGTATATCAATAAAGAAATGACAACCTGCTTCTACTGCTGCACACAATCCTTCTCGCCACGTTTGTTTTGTTTCAAAAGGCAATCCTAATATAAACTCAGTGTAGTATGCAACATCTTGTTTGTCACACTCTGCATACATATCAGCTAACTTTGACATTTCCATATTCTTACGTTCAATGCTATCTAATGTTTCTTCATTCATACTTTGTACACTTAACGTAAATCCTTTGTTAAGATTTACATCTTCAAGTATCTTTGCTAGTCCAATCATTTTTTCAGCACTATTTTTATACCACGTAGCACTTACATTGTGTGGATAGTCTGTTTCTTTTTTCTTTTTAACAATGTAATCAACAATTTCTTTATCACGATCATAAAACACACCAAAGTTAGCATCTGCTATATGTACGTACTCAATACCGTTATTTACAATCCAATCCCATTCACTAAAGACTTTGCCAAGATCAAACTTTTTAATTTTTGCTTGCGTTAAACTACCCCAATCACAGAATGTACAACTAAACGGACATCCTCTGTTTGTTTCTAAACACGTAGCCCATTTAATACCTGGATTATCATCTACTACTGTCTGTAAAATATCGCCATCTACAAATGGACTTGGCAATCCTGCAGGATCTACTCTCTTTTGTATTTGATAAATTGGCTTTAGTTCGTTGTTTAAGTAATCCTTTAGCAGATGATGTAACGATACTTCTCCTTCATTTACTACAATAGCATCAACAAATGGATTAGCAAGAGTAAAATTAAATCCTATTTCATCAACTTGTGGTCCGCCGAATATTATAATAGTATTAGGAAATCTTTGTTTAATTAATTTTGCTAGTTGTAGGTTATAACTATCATTCCAAAGGTAATGACTAAACAAGCAAACATCAGGATTATCTAATCTTGCAAGAACATCTTCAAATTCTTCACGTTTAAATATACACTCTTTTATTTTAAAATTACTACTAACTTCTTCAAATTGATTTACATAGGTCCAAACCGAAGCAATGCTATAGGGTAGCCAAAGACTAGTATATTGTCCGTGACCCATTTGATAGTTCACTTGAAAGAGATAAACATTTTTCATTATGGTAATTTAAAATCCGTTAATTGTAAAAGATTAATAAGCTCGTGTGTTTGCTTTTTATATTTTTCTGCATATTTAGGTAAATGATTGTACGGATACCAAGGACTATCTAAAACATTAGACGGATCATACTGTATTCTGTATGCCAGTCTATTAGGATGTCCTGGGTCTTTTCTTCTATGCATTGTAATAGAGTTATCAAACAATAACAGCTCATTATCTGTTACATATTTATGATCGTAAACATATTTGTCTGTAAACAATTTCTCGTCAATTATTTTAAATATTTTACTAGACTCTTCTTTGGTCATGCCTTTAATACCAGTTGCAGTATTAGTTGTATAGTGTAGTCCTTTGTGTCCGCCCGGACTTGTTAACACCATAGGAACTTCTGATCCGTCAAACTGACAAAATTCCATCCTTAGTACGTTACCTAAATTAGGATCTGTAATTTCTCTGTCATTAATGCCGCCTGGAATATATTCATGAATTACAACCATTTCATCAAGTTCACTACGGAAACTGTCACTAAAAGATTGATAAAGATCCGCAGTTTGTACAAATCCAGTACTACTGCCAGTCATATTTTGATAGCCTAATAGTGCTACTTCTGGTGCAAAAGTTAATTCGCTAGATTCATTACTGTGCCAATATAGTTCGCCATCCGAAAATGCTCCTAGAGAATTACCTTCAGCATCTCTTTCTCCACTAATACGTGTAAGATAATTGCCGCCTTCTGTTTGTTCAACAAAGTGACGTTTAAATTTTAAATAATTACGATCTTCTTCGCTAACATTAAACTGGTCAAACGCTCCTTCGTTTTTAGGATCAAAGTTTTCTCCATATTTAATTTTAAAGTGTGCTCGTGAATTACGGGTTCCTTTATTTGGTCCCCATTCTCTTATACGTGCAACATACTGATCTCTTGTTATGTTGACGTTCCTAAGTATTGTTACAAGACCGTTTAGGTGTATTCTTCCTATTTCAAACCATTCTTCTTTTGACAGGTGTGAAAAGTCAACATCATCGATATAATGTCCAAAAGATCCTAATCCGGGTATTTCAGAAATTTTCATCTATTTCCTTTCTTCATGTCATATAGTATACTTATCTATGATTCTATCTTAAACAAAGACTTCTGATAACACCATAAATACTGTATGCTAACTTTGCCAGAACTAAGTCTATATATTAGCCATACATGTGATATCGCATGTCCTAGTTGTTTTACATATAACAATTTAAATTGGGGTGGACACTTTAAACCTGATTGGAATGAATTAGGAAAACTTAAAAAGAACGTTTGGGTTGACTTTATTGCAATACTAGGAGGAGAGCCTACAACTAATCCGTATTTACATGAATGGATGGATTTAGTTGATGATGTTTGGGAACACCATCGAGACAAATGGGTTGTAACAAATGGACGTAATCTAAATAGCCTACCTGATAATTGGATAACTAGAGATTGGCAATTAGAAATTTCTGCACATTCTCCTGTTGATTTAGCTGCAATATTTCAATGGTTTCAAGACGAATGTCCACATGCAGTAATGAAAAAATACTATTCAGATGACGAAGATGCTTATACGCATTACCAAGTTTGGTTAGGCGAGGTTCAAATTGCTAAAATAAGTGAATCGTGGTTCTTTTTTAAAGAAAGTTTAATTGCAAAGCCAGGACAAAAACTTACTTGGGATAAATTATATGATGTAGAAACTGCACATAAAAACTGTATTGCACGTCATTGTATGTATTTTTTAGAAGGTAGATTTTATAGATGCGCAAGACAAGCAATGCTCCCCCAACTATCAAAACATTTCCAAATTGACGGAAAGTATAAAAAACTAGCAGAGCAAGACCTAGGATGTACTGCTGAAGAATTACCCGAATGGAGTAAAACTAGATTGGAACCACAATCACAATGTGCGTTTTGTCCTTGGGCCGAGAAAATAAAACTTCCTCATAAGTCAGTCACTAAAAAAATTAAAGTTCTTCAAGTATAATCTTCTAAGCCGCCTCGTCTGCGTAAATCTAATGTAGTACAATGCAGTCCGCCACTAAGTGTTTGTGCATGACGCATTTTTACAGGTGCTACAGTAAACCCTTGCTGTTCTAATACACGTATTAAATTAGTTTGATCATCACCTACAATAACTGTAGTCGGATCTACACTTAATATATTCATACCAATATAAGGTGAACATGGGCTAATGCTGCCTGGTCCCGAATCTGTTGCTGGATTAATATTTACATCTTCAAAATAAATCTTATCCCATTTTTCAAATACCTTAGGACAGTTATTCGGATTTACTCTTGTGCTGTTTAACAATACTTTTCCAGGTGCTAATGGAACAATAGTACTATCCATGTGTGCAAAACTATAAATGTGTTCAGCAGCATGTATCCTATATCCTCTAGGCTCTAGTGTATTCTTTAACCACTGCATACCTAAATGGTTACCAGTATTACTAATTTGGAATAGAATGTCTTTACCTAAACGTACACAATTTGGTGCATCAAAAATAGGTTCTAAATTACGCAAACTAGGTTTGCCGTCAATGTCTTCAAACTGAAAACTTTCATCTGGCAGTATAGGCTTTGGTGCAGCAATCCATTCTACACCGTCACGTACTGCTTCTAAGTATATGTCATGGTATGCTCTTGTTTCAAACAACCGCGAACGACATGCACTAGGTGTTTCAATCATTAAATTGTTTAGCGGTAGTAACAGATCTCTTGGACACCATGTATACCATCCTGTTGTTTCCCATTCTGGTGTGCTGTACTTTACGCTATGGTCAAGTGCTTTAGGTCTATGTACTTTAACACCTAAACTAGTAAGTGTGTCGGCTACACCTTGTAGATCTTCATTTGCTTCGTCAATCAACCATTTTGGGTATGCGCCTTCTAACGGCTTAACATCTTCAATGTCATAGTTAGTATAACTCATGTTCATTGTGCTTGCATCTACTGTAGGTACACGAGCATGATCTGCAATACCTACTACTATTTCTTCTAGCGGATCCCAATGATTGTTAGTTGATATCTTCATATTATTTCTTTCTTTACACTAAGTCTAAGCGACACCCACCAGTCGTCTGTCCAGTTCCAAGCACTGTGAGGAATCTGCGTGTCAAATATAATTGTTTCTTTATGATCATAAATTATGTCTCCTACTTTTACACCAACTTTACTAGAGTCTATACTAGGAACAAACATAGGCATATAAACACTTAACCAATCTATTTTAGCATACGGTTCTAGCTCAACTGTATCTACGTGTTCGTATAATTGTGTTTGAGGTGCAAATGCTATTATAAGTGCATCTATAATATTAGAGTCTTGTTCTATTAATTTACTAGTTAACTTAAATATATCCTTATGAATTAAAGGCGATAGAAATCTCATATCCATGTCTTCTCTATCTCTAGGATGAATATCAGTCAAATCAGGAGAATCGTCTACATCAGTTACCTTCAAAAGATACGGCTTGATATAATCTATACTCTGAGCTTCTTCTATTGCTTTGCTCAACATATTATGATAAGTGGTTAATAACATATTCTTTATTTGGTATATTTGTTTTTCTTATTAAATCTAAAACTTCTTTTTTGTTGTTATTATTAGCTACGTCTAAATGCTTAGGAAAAGTTAATACATTAACTTCCCAATCAACATTAACTTCATTGACAAAATTTTCTAAGTCTATAAAGCCGCGCCAGTTATTAATATGTAATACGCTGTTTATTGACATGCTAAATTTAGTGCTTTTGATTTGATCAATAAATTCAAGTATCTGGCTCCATTTACTTCCGCTGCGTACTTTGTCATTTAGTTCACCGTAAGCATCTATACTAACTATAAAATGTACTTTCTTAAATGTGTTTAGTAAACTTATATGTTGCTCGGACAACATAAATGTTGCGTTTGTATTGTACGTCACTTCTACATTTTCAGGCGTTTTTATCTTTTGTAGAATTTTATAATGACGTGTTGTCATTAATGGCTCGCCGCCTAAAAATAATATTTTGTTAAGTGTGTCAGGCAATACTTCAATGTCTTTGCCAGAACGTATATGAAAACTTTTTGGCTTGTCAGGAAACTGTTTTTCACTCCAACTGCTGCTAAACTCTGCCCAACATCCATCACAAGTTAGATTACATATGTTGTCTAAACCTACTTCTAAATATTCTAAGCCAATAGTTTCCATGTCGTATGTTTCATTAAATTTTTCACGTAAACTTTTTTTGCCGTTATCTTCTTCGTACATACATTTTGCACAAGCTGGCAGAGTAGAAACATCTGTTAGTCTTAGTTTATTATAAACATCGCTGTGTAATATTTCAGAAACATTTCCATCAAAGACGCCAACAGGCTGTTTAAAACGACAACATGGGAATATCTTGTCGCTATTTCTTAAATTAGTATGTTTCCAAAATGCTGCACACTTCTTCATTCATTATTGCCTTTATTATCAGCACGATGACCTGTGCCCCTGTCCGAGTCATCATACAGATGGTCAGGTAAATATTCTTCTGGTAAGTTCATAATAACATCGTCATAACCAATACGATTAACAATTAGCTTTTCTAGTTGCCACCAATCTACTCCTAAATCGTCATGCCAATGTCTCCACATTGTTTTTTGTTCGTCATTTTTTTGCATTAACAAATTATAATTAAACTCTACATCTTTAGCTATTTCTTCATCATGTTCTCTATGAGATAAAAGATACTTTGTATTTTCAACTACAGCAACCATGCGCTCTTCGTCATCTTCAATTTTACCATAGTCTGGTATAGGAAGATATTCTGCAAAAGTCTTATATCCTAAGTGTTCTAAGTAATCCCATTGCCCGGGCCAAGCTGCTAAAATAAAAGGTCTTCTATGTAAAATACAACGCCAAAGTTTTTCTGTAAGAAATTCATAGTTTCCAGTACCCCAGTAATTAGGACCTTCACTTACAACATCAAATAGCACATCTTCGTATACTTTGGAATCAATAAGTGTAGGATTTCTTACCCATTCAGTATCACGTACTTCATACCAAGGTCTATCAAATTCTTCTCTTGTATAATTTCCATACCAATCCATGCATGTCAAATATCTATCGTCAACTCGCTTTTCACAATCAATTAGAAATTGATTATATTTTTCTTCGTCCCAATGTTGGAAATTTGTAAGAATATAGTTCTTACACCATTCTTGATCATTAGGTGCCCAAGGTGGGAAAAAAGTGTGATTAATTTGACTAGGTACCATGCCGTGATCATAAAATCTTGCTAATAAGCCAATTCTATTGCACCTATCAGGCATTCCTCCTAACAGTAATGCTTTATCCTTTGTAGTATCCCAATGTTGTGGCAATCTATCATATAAATTTCTGTAAGCATTTAAACAAATTCTAAATACATTATCAAAGAAATAATGTTTGCAAGGTAGTCCTTCAAACGTTTCACCGTGTCCACTAACAATATAAAAGTCATCTATACCGACACTTTTTGCATGATCAACTAACTCTTGTATATGATCTATAAATGCCTGTTTATCAGGAATAGGTAAAAACCCATCAAGGAATAATATTCCAAGTACAGTATTAACACCCTCTGCTGCTGTGTTAGTTAATTCTTCTTTTAGAAGTTTTGTTTTTATTGGCATGAATTCTTCATCAGTAAAATAGTTGTAATCACACATCCATTCTATATTAATAATTTTACCTTTTTTCATTTGCAATCCTCCTCAAGTCAGTATTATCACTAATGTTTAAATATTTGTGAAAACTCAACCTGTTTGTTTCTCTATCTCTATTATATTCGTTCCACTTATTATCACCTATGCCAAATAACACACAGTTACTTGGTTCAACGTTTAAAATATTACATATTTCTAACTGTCGTGCTCTGTACTTATTATAGATATAATCTGGGCTAAATCTTTTTATTAACTTTCTACCAATGTGAGCAGATGCACGATTAACATATCCAATTTTATTTGTTACAAATAATGGATCATCATCGTCTTCTCTTGTTAACCGCATACCAATTCTTAGATGTGCTGCATATAAACTTTTTGAAAGACTAAATGTAACATCAGTAATACATTGGTGTGTTAAGTCAAAATTAAAGTCATTGCATACTCCAAAATATGCACAATCTAATAATACAGGAATACCTAATGCTGTACAATTTTGTAATATAAAATCCATATTAGTGTGTTTATTGCCTGTGTCTGAAAACGGCAAACTAATAATTACAGCATCGTCTTTTGTTAATTTTTTATCTTCTAGATATTCCCAATCAAATTTATTGTTTCTGCAACTTAGCCTGTGGTATAAGTATTCACCTTTAAAAAAGCGGAATCTTCTAGTACTATGTTTTGCATAAAATTTATCAAATGCTTCTGTAGTACCATTTGTAAAACAAGCATACTTGTATTCGTCTAATCCTGTCACTCGGTTGTTGTTAGTTTTCATTATCCATGCGCGATATTCAGTTAAAAACTTTGTATGGATGTCGTTATCCATAAGTGCAATCGCAGGAGGTGCGTCTTGCGTATAAAGTTTCATTACTTCGTCATCTGCAACTGAAAATGCATTTCCGAATGGCATATGTGTTCTATTGTACTTGTTCATTAATAATCTTTATTGGTTGCTCGTAATACTTTCTAGATAGTCTAGGATCGTTTTTTCTATTCAGTAGTTGTGGATTTTTAGGACACATTCCGCAAAAACTTTCTGCTTTGCGATTAAAAAATTCTTGCAGTTCTTTGTCTGTACAATCAGGCGTAATTGCTTTATAAGACAAATAATGATCCCATTTGTTTGACAAATTATAAAGATTACTTGTCATAGGCAAATATGCTAATGGCGCACATTTATATATGTTGCCTTGATGTATTTGCCAGCAGTCTTGTCCTGTAATACAGTTATTCCAACTTTCCTCAGGATCATTATCTTCGTATGGTTCCATGTGTGATCCAAAGCCTTTATACATTTTATACCAAACAATATCTGATTTCCAAAAATCTACATTTATTCCATATTGTTCTTTCCACTCTAATGCAATACTTTCTATACTTTTCCATAGCTCGTTGTACTCTGCATTAGTTCCATGTTTTGATATTTTTAACCCGCAGTTGTTATCTCTTAATACTTTAGGTAAATCAGGATACTTATATAATAACACACCATTGGTAGTTATGTCAAGTTTTTCTAAGCTAGGTTTATCCCATTTCTTACGTGTAAGCTCTACAATATCACAAATACGTTTGTTAAGTAAGGGCTCGCCGCCAAGTATATCAATTGTTGCTGGTGCTATTCTATGCGACCAATCATTGTACCATTGTTTAATTTCATCATATTCAACAGGAATGTTGTGCCCATGATTAGAAAAATGGCAACATTGTTCGCAGGTAAAATTACAAGCATGAGCTACATGCCATTCAAGGTGTGAGACTTTAACCATATAAATACTTATCTATAATATGCGCACATAAATATAGTTATGAACGCTGTTGATTTTTATAACGCCAACAAACACTTTGATTCAAAACTACCTAAAGCGCCTAGCTACTGCACTTCTAACTATGATATTGCAAGTTGGCTATTGAACCGTAGTGATTTTGCTTGGTTACAACTTGATGTTGACATACCATACAAACAGTGGGCATCTGAAGCTACTAAGGCAACTTATGTAAATCATCGAGGTAACGATCATCCAGGTTGGAACAGTGCTTGTATACATGGCATTGATGTTGATAAAACTGGTGCATGGACAAACTATGGCGATTGGACTAGCGAAGAAGATGTGCCGTACAAATGGACTAGCCTAAGTGAACATACGCCTATGATTAAAAGTTTTTGGGAAGACTTCCCTTACCAAAGTTATAGACGTATACGTTTTATGGAACTTAAATCAAAAGGAATTATAAGTCCACATAGTGATGCGCCGGGTCGCTTACCCGGAGAACAAGGTATTGATATGTTAGATTTTGGTGTTCCTATTAACGTAGCAATTACACATCCCCCTATGTGTAAAATGACATTAGAAGGTCACGGAGTTGTTCCTTTTTTATCAGGGCGAGCATTTATTATTAACATACGCAACTATCACAGTGTTATAAATAATAGTCTACACACAAGAACACATTTAATTGCACACGGAATACCTGGCGGTAGAAAAATGGACTTTATTGATTTGGTAGCAAACAGTTATAGGAAACAATATGAAAAGGGACATTAAGATCTTAGATATCTTTTATGGTAATAAGTGTAACTTAGCTTGTAATCAGTGTGACACAAGAAGTGACCATATACGTGGCAAAGGTATAGATGACCCTGAAATGGATAACATTAAAGAAAGTATATACCTTGCTCACAAAAACTTTAATGTTAACATATGGGGCGTACTAGGCGGAGAACCTTTGTTGTACTTAGACAAGGTTGAAGAAATTATTGCATATCTTAGGACATTAGAACCTACTGCTACTGTATTCTTTCCAACTAACGGATCTTTATTAGATCGCAAAGATAATATGGATCGTGTTGTAGAGATGACTAAGAAATATAATCTTATGGTACAAGTGTGCAATCACTTTCCAGAATTTGTAGACAGCAGTTACTCTGAGAAAGTACTTGCAAATACAGAAGAACTTGCAAGACGTTTAGATTTAACTGTGCCGGCCACTGGCGGTGACTGGTGGGAACAAGTTATCGATATGGAGGCAGGTGGCCAAGAATGGTTAGCACATATGGACACTATAGGGTTTTCATATGATTGTTTAGACGAGAACGATCGCAGCTGGATTGGTGACGGATATGGCATATACTATATTGAATCGCCTTACTTTAAAAGTATAACTAAATGGGTTGACGGACAGCCAAAACCGTTTGACAGTGACGATCCAAAATCATCATATTGGAATAGTTGTCCAAGTGGATTCTGCGCATTGCTTAAAGATAAAAAAATTTATAAATGTGCTGCGCTCGGAACATTAGAAACTATGTTAAAAAGATACGATGCACTAGATGATCCTGCATGGGAAAAGTATTTAGGCTATAAAGCACTAGACTTAACTACATGTACTCCTGATAATATTGCAGACATGATGAAAAACATATATTGTCATATTGACGAATGTAGTATGTGTCCTAAAAATCCTGTAGATATTAGAAAAGTTGAAGCTGAAGTTATGCCTAAATTTAAAAAATATACAGACACTATAGACACTGTTAACTTATAGATATTTACTGACCTGTTAAAAATTTAATATGTTCTATAAAAAATTCACTGCTATCTGTTTCTTTAGCATATGTATCAATGTAGTCTTGTAAAAGTTTATTGCAACTAAATTCTTCGTTTCTAATTTTATTTAATTTTTTATGATAGTTTGCAAAATGATTGAATTGATTGTTTGCTATGTTGCCGTACATATATGATTTAATTTTATCATCAACAAACGGTTCGATTAAAATTTTATAATCGTTAGGCATATTTTGAATATTAAGGAATGAAGGATATTGTATCATTTGTACTGTAGTACTAAATTTTGGATAAGTTTGTTTAATAAACGAATGTAATTCGTCTATCAAATTAACATTATATACTCCTAATGCACTGTGTACTTGAATTAAAGTATTATCCTGACGTTCATCTATAAAACTATGAAACCAATCCATTACTTCAAGCATACTATCCCAATTGCAGCCGCTACGAATAAATTCATTAAGTTTACCGTAACCGTCAATACTAAGGTTAAGTCTTAAATTCTTACAACGTTTAAAAACTTCTAACGTATACTGTTGCGGAATTAAAGTACCATTAGTACTCATTTCAATTGTTAAGTTTTCAACTATTGCTTCGTCTAATAATCTTTTAAAAAATGCTTCAGCTTCTTGTGACTGTAAAGGCTCACCGCCATAGATTCTTATTTCTTGTAACTCTTTAACATCAATTTCTTTTGATAAATTACTTTTTGTATACTTTGTAGGATTGTATGTTACTCCGTATAATTCTTTTTCTTCTTCGTACCATAAATGACTATGTGTGCTAGAACACATTCTACATTTTAAATTACATACATTATCAAAAAATATTTCAACTGTTTTTAGTTGTCCAAACGGTTGTACTCCAAACTTTTGTAAAGCATCTTGCCTCATACTAGGCAATCCAGCAGCTTCTTCTGCAGGACATTGACAACCACTATCATGCTTACCTTCAAGCATTGTTTTTCTAATACACTGCATCTCTTTACGTGCTTCGGTAATAGATTTACCTTTATAGGGCGCAACATCCATGTACTGTCCACAAGGAAGTACAAGCCCGTCACTTTGTAAACTAGAACCAATAAATGGCATTGGACAGTATGTGTTAGACATACTCAGTGACCTGTAAAACTACCCTTGGAGTATGTCCTATATTAGCAGCGCCATGCATGTCTTGTTCATTTTCATATTCAAATACATCGTAGGCTTTGTAATCTGTTATAAATTTATCTTTATATATAAAAATATGTCCAGGTTGATAATCTTGGAGAGGTATCCAATAACGGTTACACGATTGTTCATGTGTATGTGGATCAGTATGCATAGGCATAAACTGTCCAGGATATAATTTAGTAATCCACCAATGATAATTACTTAGAGGCAAATCTAATTTACCTAAATCTTTTTCTTCGTACACCCACCAATTCACTGCTGATAAGTCATAGCCAGCTTCTTCTGCACGTTTGTATTCAGCACTTTCTACAGCAAATGCAGGAGGCCAGTCTCTTGGTCTAGCTTGTCCTTCTTTGTTAAGTACATCATCTCTTAGTGTTTTTGTTGTTTTAGCAATAAAGTGATGCCAGTTTCCAATACATATCATTTTAGTAACTTTCTAAATGATCAATACCTAATTGCTTACGGAATGCGTTACTAAACTTGCAATCAATACGCAATCCGTATTCTACTTCTGTGCTAGACTCGCCGCCATGCCAATCTTGATCATTCCAAAATGCTGCATTACAATTTAAGTAATGTTTGTTTTCACTTTCAGGATCCCATATATAAAAGCCACGCTTTGTGCGCCAACGTATGTGTATAAATTCATTATTGTGTGGACTGTATTGTTTGTCATCATGCACTCCGTTATCTGCATCTAAATCTCTATGTTCAAATGCTCGGCCATTGTGATCACAATGAAAGAAAATAACTCTGCCTATGCGATCAATTATTCCTTCGTTTTGCATACTTTGTACCCAATTAACTACTCCTGGAAAGTATTGTGCTTCTGGTGTTTGATTACGTTGTGCATTACGCTCATTCCAATCACCTTCGTCCCAAAGGAAATAGTATATGTATGGATCGTTTGCACCCATGGTTGCTTTTAAGTAACGAGTGAATATGTTGCGTTGC
>Ga0233402_1000414_pt1 | contig 16243 bp, 11 predicted proteins | sample 54DmetaG_FD_182705 | JGI IMG/M metagenome (GOLD analysis project Ga0233402, IMG submission 182705) | Seawater microbial communities from Monterey Bay, California, United States - 54D | ecosystem: Environmental > Aquatic > Marine > Coastal | place: USA: California | collected 2016-11-11 | reverse complement strand
GATTGAAAAAAAGATTTTTTTATTTGTTTTAAATCAAAATTTATAACTAGTAAAAAGTTAATTGTTAAAAAGAAAAAATTTGCAGCATTTTTGATTATATTTTCAAAAAAAATAAAGAGAAAAATTAATGAAGAAAAAGGAATGTGAAAAATGTAAAAACAAATTTAGAATGATGTACCGTGTTCAATACAAACCAGATAAAAAATGGGTTTTTATATGTAATGATTGTGCTATTGAGGTTAGAAGAGATAACGAGGACTATCGATATGGAGGAACTTGGAAAGGCTAATCAAACTATTTTTCTTGTAACAAAAACCACAGTTTTAAAAGTGTGAGGACATTAGTTCAAAATTACATGAATAGACCCCTTTTATTTTCTCTTTTTGCCTTAACATTAAGGGATATGGATTTTTTTTAAATTAGAATATACCTTAGGCAAAAAAGCGCCACCTAAAGTAATGAGTGACGCCATTCTAATAATGCTATCCAGAAAAGCTATTCTTTCAAAGCTCTTTCATTTACAGTAAACTCTTGAACCTTTCCATTTACAATTAATGCGTCGTGAACTTGATTCACCTTCATTGGAACACCATCTAGGTTGAAGCTTACAATATGCCCCGAGGTTATCCATTGTTTTAATTTGCCGTCTTTTGAAGTGAATTCATTAGCGATTAAAAACTTCGTAGTCCATTTGGGATCAGCCCCATTGGTAAACCAATTTTTTAAAAAAGCAATATGGGCTTCAGAACCTTCAATTACATCTCCTTTTGGATCATATACTTTGAAATCATTTTCAGCATTTAAGCCTTTAATTGTCTCAATATCTCTATCATTATGCGCTTTGATGTATTTCTCCCAAATGTCGACAGTCATCATATCTCCGGAGAAGAGCGGTGTTTTTTTCCCCTCAGTGATGTCATAGCCAATAATTACCTTGTTATTGTCTTGACTCGTTTCTTTCTCTTTTGGGTTTTGACAAGAAAGAATAGCGATTGAAAATAAGGCTAATAGTGTAATTTTTTTCATTGAAATGAATTTATAGTTAATAAAGAACAAACATAGAAAGATTCCAACCAAAGAACTAATCCTTTTCTTCTTAGAAATCATTTATTGTGGGTTTGAAATACTAATCTGTTTAATTTTATTAACTTACATAAAAAAAATGATTTTTTTAGAAAAATACTATCCTGTAATACTCGCTTTTATAAGCTTTCTTTATTCAATATATTTATGGTTTTCAGGAAATCAATTGGATGGAATTTATGTAGGCCTATGGCCTGTAACGATTCTTGCTTTTGCTTTTGTCATAAGACAAAGAAGAAATGATGATAAAAATTCTAAGCTATGAATAATCAAATTATGTTTTTCGTTGGGCTAATAATTTTTATTATTTACGTTTACTTTCTGTTGAGCATTATCAGCAAGCAACATAAAATTCAACGAAAGGAGAATATGAATTCATATGACTCAAGTGATTTTGATGGAATTGGGAACCAAGGAAGAATACCAGATAAAGAACCCAAAGATAGAGCAATATAAAGGCTTTATGATTGGCTACATCTAGTTCTTAATGCACTATATAGGATACCCAATCCAACAACATGATGGAGACCTTCTTCATCACCTGTGGTTTACTATGACTTAGTACAGGTTTATTTTATTGTTTTTTTGAATTTGAGTGAATCCATTTTAAAAAATCTTTCTCTTCAAACGCATTATTCCAACTGTCGTGCTCAACATTTTCATATAAAGTCATTTTGGGACTACCTCCTGACGCTATGATTGCCTTTGCCATATTAAATGAATGTTTAGGGCTAACTACGTTATCATTGGAACCATGAAAAATCCAGACTGGAATTTTTTGGGCATATGTTTTTGTCAACTGTGTAATTCCATTCCCACAAATAGGGGTTGCGGCTGCAAACATATTCGGTCTTCTGTATAACATTTCGTAGGTTCCCATCCCGCCCATTGATAGTCCAGAGATATATACCTTTTGTTTATCCACATCCTCTCTCTCAATAAATGTATCCATTAACTTTATAACAAGTCCTAAGCTTTTATTGGGTTTTTTAATTTCATTGCTGAAAGTTACATTCCATTTATCAGCTGATAAACTGGGCCATCTGTCATTTTTGGAGCATTGAGGAAAAATTACCCATGAGTTATATTTTTCTCTATTTTCTTTTTTTAAAAACAATTCCCCACCATGGATTAGTTGAGAAACATTATCCTTTCCTCTTTCCCCTGAGCCATGTAAAAATAAATGCACAGGATATTTTTTATTGGGGTCAAAATTTGAAGGTTTTAAAATTCTGTAGTAAAGAGTGTCATTTTCAAAAACGAAAGTCTCTTTTTCATATAAATTGAAGTCTTGTGCGTTTAAAGTGTTGTAAATAAAAAATATTGTTAGTATGGGTAAATATTTCATTTTAATTGATTTGTAATTAATTCCTAAAATAGTACATCCCCTCAAAAAATTTTCAGCTGATATAATTTTTTGTGTCTCTAGCATAATAATAAATGTAGATTTAATTTTAAATAGGATAACTTTTGAGATAATTTAAATTATTATTTGAGTTTTTTCAGATTCGATTTAGAGGAATATCCAGTGTAAAAAATTTATGGTAAGCTATTCTCTTCAGGATAAATACTGATGAAATGGTTTCGAATACGAACGGGGGTTAATTCTTTTAAATTCAGATCTATTTTCATTGCTTTACTATCGACAAAGGGCATGTGACAAGCTGCACAATCATTAAAATTGGCACCGGCCAAACTCAATGTTTTTGGAGAATGTTCTTGGCTTTGATGACAGCTGATGCACTTTAAACTAAAGTTTTGAAAGTCTCCTCTTTCTTGATCATGTGGGTCGTGACAGGTAGCACAATCCATGTTTTCAGACATTTTAAAGCACTTAGAGTCTGTTAAAAGTTTGATTTGATTTGCATGAATTTCGGGGTCCGAATTGTTTGTCGAACCATTATTACTTTTGAGCAGAAAATCATCTAAATCATCTCCCGCCTGATAGGAAAAACTTGGGATAAATTTTCTCTCTTCCGGATCCCATGCAGGTTGGCGAAATCCAGAATGACATAAGGCACAGGCATCGATTCTTTGTTTTTGAGTCAGTTCACTGTACTTCAAAATGTGTTGTCCCTCTTTTACCTCAGGATTTTTTTTATGGAAGACAACATGCTCCTTGACTTCCCCGTGACATCGCTGACAATCAATTCCTAATAAAACATTATTTATATCGTATTCATTATTTACCCTGTTGGTGCTTGATGCAATCGGGGCAGTGTACGTACTGTGACATTCCATGCATCTGGGTACCACAGGTCTGGTATTGTTCATTCGCGAAGCATAGCCTGGGCTGTTGATCCATCCCTCCATAGATCCAATTATTGAGGCCTGATTTTGAAATAATCGATCCTCATTCCAATATAAAAAAGATTGCCCTCTAAATCCGGATCCAATGGTAATGTCCATGGGAGTGTGGTATGCCGGAGTTGGATTGTTTAAGACATAGAAATCTTGAAAAAGTTTATTTCCCTCTTTATTGATTACTATTTTAGTCCCATCTTTCAGATTGATTTCATTTGGCTGGGTCTTTAAAATTTCATCAAATGCACTTGCAGCAGTTTCAAATGAGGTTTTGTAATGAGAGGTTTTTTTGTGAGATTCAACGATATCTTGATGACATTCAACACAGCTTTGCATCCCTATATATTCCATCCCATTAAAATGAGTTGCAATTGGCTTAATTTCTACAAATTCACTGTTGTACGAATTGCAAGAAAGCAAAGAGCAGGACAATACCCAAACGAGGAGTAGGGTACGCACTGCAAGCCTGTTAGTAACTAAATGTTTAGAAATGATTAGCATATCATTTACTTCTATTGGTAACACATTGATTTTAAATATAGGTCTGCACTTAAAGCGATATCTATTATTTACTATATAAAGATTTAAGCTGTTAAGATAAACATTTGAGTGAGAATAACCTCGATTAGGTTTAACAGAAATTATTTCTTCTGATTTCACTTACATTTTTTAACTTTTGAATGTATTTAACACCTAGCCATGAACGCTCACGCTCATGAAATGAAGGTTATTTTAAGAAATACGATACTTACAGCGCAATTGTGCTGAGAAGAAAGAGTAAGAATCAAGTTGAGTTTTCACCTTTCCTATACTACTCCCCTATAAAATTATTTTTTGCTGATACAATGGATTTAAAATCCGCTTCAATTCAATGGAATCTAATTTTACTCAAACACCAAGAGTTTTTGACCATTTTGAGAAACTAAAATCAATTGTTTACCATTGTTCAAACGCACTTTATCTAAATCACGAGCATCACCAACGGCATAAAAACCAGATTCTTGTGGACTTTTAAATTTGATTTCTCCGTCAAAGGTCATAATCCCTCCTTGGAAAGCGTCAAAATTTCCTTCAAAGGGCGTACCCCCAAAATCATTCCCAACCACATAGATTAGTGTTTCCTCCTCAGTTTCCACCGCTAAAAAATCATTAATGGGTCCCCATTGGAGTGGATCGGGTAATTCATGGAGGCTGAAGTTGCCTTCTCCAAGATTTTCTACCCAGATAGATGCATCGTATTTAGCCTTTAAAAGACTTGTTTCATCAATTATTTTTTTATCCAAGTAATACTGAAGATTTGCTTCAGAAAAAGCGGCATAAGAATTAAATTCCTTACGGTAAACGGGACTCTGTTGGACAAGATTATCCCAGAATTGGGTTGGAAACATTTCCCAATTTCCCTTTGCACTTAATTGATTACAAAACATCATGGGATCTACACTTCCATTTTGATCAATATCTTGGGTTGAGATGATTAAGGGGGCATCTTCTGTTATCGAAAACATATTATTTTTCCCAAGATTACCCACCAATAGGTCTTGATCGCCATCTTGATCGACGTCTAAAATCGCAATTGTTCTCCAGAGTCCAGTAGTTTCTTTTAGAGACGATGAATCCGCTACAAATCCCTCTGGGAGGTTATAGAAGACCTGAATCCCAGTGTATTCTCCTACAATAACTAAATCTGCTCTTCCATCTTGATTGAGATCTCCCCATTGAGCATCATTCACCATTCCGATATCCTTTAATTGAGGGAAAAAATCTAAGCTCACCCTTTTGAATTTTCCTTGATTATTTTCAAGTAAAAAACTCGAATCAGCCAGAGGGAATGCGTTGGGTTTATTTCTTCCTCCTACAAATAAATCAAGATCACCGTCATTATCATAATCAAAGGGTCTAACCACGGATCCATTCGAATAGAGTAGAGGGAGTGCTCCAGCCACTGGATTGAAATTTCCTTTACCATCATTTAAGAGGAGCCGATCCTCATTTAGGGCTTTTCCTGAAGATTCTACATTGCCTCCTGAAACGAGGTAAAGATCTAAATCATCATCTTGGTCGGCGTCAAATAATGCGATGCTTTCGATTTCATAAGCCCTATCTTTTTCAGATGTAAATAGTGCTTGCTCCTTAAATTTATTTTGTTTCGTTTGAAAATAAAGCATGGGTGAAAAATCGGTAGAACTGGCAATAATAAAATCCTCAATCCCGTCTCCATTCATGTCTCCAATAGCCAAAGAAGGACCATTTTGTGATAGTTTGTGTGGAATGAGTCTTTGGTTAAAAAAGTCCTGAACGTTTCGCTCTTGATGTACATATTGAATATTGTATTTTGAGGCAACTTCTTGATAGGTGTATGCGGTTTCGCGTTCTTTCAGTGGAAAAGTAATCTGTTCAGCTGGAACAGCATCCCTCTGATTGAGTGAAAGTTTTTGATTTAATTCAGGATTCTGAATTTCACTAAATAAGCCATTAGGCCACAAGACCTCGATGGCATCCACTTTTTTAGAGTTTCCGAGACCAAAGTAAAGGATAGGATCAACGGAAGACATATAGCCTCTTGTTAGCTGTTGTTCTTGAAATTGAATTTCACCATCATTCATTCGCAAAACTACTTTAGCGCCTAAAGCGTTGGGGTTTTTTTGAGTTCCTTTTAGCTCTAGCTGTATATAATTGGGTTTTTGATCTTTTGATAATAGCGTGTTTTCAAACACAAAAGCATTATCATTTATATTATTAACCACATAATCCAAATCGCCATCCAAATCTAAATCACTAAGAATGGCTCCGTTTGAAAAAGAGGGAATTTTTAATCCCCAATCTTCTGCTTTTTCTTTAAATTTTAATCCTCCTAGGTTGTTAAAAGCATAGTTAGGGATTTTTACAATAGGGATGGATTTTAAAAGGGTGGATATGGATGCATAGGGACCTGCTTTTAACTTATAGTTTGCAAAATCCATGTCTGTGATATCTCTGGGAAATCCGTTCGTAATCAATAAATCTTTATTACCGTCAAAATCTACATCAAAGAATAGCGGTGCCCAACTCCAATCCGTTTGATAGATACCTGAAAATTGTCCTATTTCAGAAAAAGGAAATTCATTTCCATTGTTTTTAAAAAGCATATTTCGCATATGTTGATCTTGATATCCCCACTTTTTATTGAGCGTATTTTGAAAAAAAGAACTTTTTGCAATTGTTGTTTTTCTTCTTTGATGTGATTCCCCTAGCATATCTAAGGTGATTATATCAGTAAATCCATCATTGTCAAAGTCGGCTGCATCTGAGCCCATTGAAAACTTACTCTGATGTAAAACCTTTTCATCAATTTGATTTTTAAAGGTTCCATCTTGCTGATTAATATAGAGTAGATCGTTTGTTAGATAATCATTTGTAATGTATAAATCAACATAGTTGTCTTTATTTACATCCAAAGGAGTAACACTTAATCCAAAGCCTTCGATTGTGATGCCTGCTTGAACCGTTACATCCAAAAAAGTACCGTTCCCTTGATTTTGATATAAACGATCATTACTTATTGCGGAACCATCTTTAATTTTTTTTCTATAGGTGGTGGGCAAGGTTTCACTTTGTTCGTTGTTTAATACATAGAGATCTAAATCCCCATCTCGATCATAATCTAGAAATGTTGCTCCCATACTATTTCCCATATCAGCTACGCCAAACAATTCTGCTTCTTCTTTGAAAATAGGCTTACCCTCCTGATTAAACCCCTTGTTAATATAAAGTCTATTCGTGCGATTGGACTCGTGCATTGCCCCACAAACATAAATATCCATTAATCCATCCTCATTTACATCGGCGATTGCAACACCAGTAGACCAAAAATTTGAACTGTTTAAATTTGCCTCGTCAGTAATGTCTTTAAATTTTAGATTTCCCTGATTTAAGTAGAGTTTATTGGACACCATATTCCCTGTAAAAAATAAGTCCGGTAGTCCATCTTGATTGAAATCTGAAACAGCAACTCCTCCTCCGTTAAAGATATACTCGTTTGAGAGGATGTTAAATTCACTTGTTTCGGTTATGGTATTTTCAAAATCTATTTGGGTTGTTTCTGAATCAAGAAGACGAAATAGAGGTTCATTTTTTTTTGAGCAGGACTGAAAAATAAATAAAAATAATAGTATTGGGTATAGTTTTGTCCGTTCAATCATATAATCTTTTTTTAAAAAAAAAACCGTGGAGTAAATATACTCCACGGTTTTAAATTAGACAATAATTAGGATCTAGTAATTCGGATCCTGCGTTAAAGTTGGTGATCCATCTAAGAAAGATCTATCAATCGCATAGGTTGGGATTGGGTAGAATTCATTTTTAGGAGAAGTAAACGTCTTCCCTTTAAGATAAACTCTGTATTCAGATTCTCTTGAAAGATAATCATTAAGTACTTCCGCTTGAACTCCCCATCTCTGAAGATCGAAGAAACGATTTCCTTCCATAGCTGTCTCTAAACGAGTTTCATAACGTACTGCTCTTCTTGCAATAGTCGTATCAGTCCATGCAGCTGTGTATTCACCGATGTTGTAATTAGCACCTGCTTCTCCTGTAAGGGTATACTCAGGACGCGTAGCTCCTTGAGTAGCACCAGGATTAAATCCTTCTGGATTCGCTGCTCTAGCTCTTAATCTATTTACAAGAGCTCTAGCTTCTTCTAATTTACCTAATTCAACTTTTGCTTCTGCAGCCCATAAAATTACGTGTCCTAATCTCATGATTCTGAAGTTATTTGCGGTTAGGTTACCCCATCCACCAATACCCTGTCCTTCGGGTTCAGCAACGTGTTTTTTAGAGAAGTAAGGACCTGCATAAGTTAGATCACGAATGTAATCAACTTGCATGATGTGGAATCTCTTGTAGAGTTGCCCAGGACGACCTACTGTATGGTCTAAACGAGGATCTACAGAAGGATCACCAATTGGTTCTCCAATGTTAGCACCTGTTGGATTTGTGATGTGATTTGTTTTCCAAGATTCGTCCAATAAAGGAAGTCCATTAGCATCTGTTTGGAAAAAGTCAACTAAATCTTGAGGCGCTTGAAGGAATCCACAACATCCCCAAGGAGCAATGTAAGGGTGTGCCAGACCAATTTCTGCATTAGATGCAGAAGTATCTGCACTAGAAACCGCGTACTGAATCTCGAAAATAGATTCTGAATTGTTACGTGTTGCAACTAGATAGTTATCTTCAAATTTAGCAGCCAATTCAAATGGACCATTGTTAATGATGTCCATTAAAATAGGCTCTGCACCTGCCCAATCGCTTTGGAAAATCTTAGCTTTCGCAAGATAAGCTTTAGCTGCCCAGCTTGACGCTCGACCTACTTGAGCTTGTACCGCTGGAAGTGCCGCTGCTGCATCTGAAAAGTCTTGCTCAATTTGAGACCATATCTTTCCGCTGTTTGGAACCTTAGAAGAGTCTAAATCGTCTAAACTGAAATTTTCAGTTCCAACATATTTAGGTGTACGGTACATTTTTTGCATTTCAAAATGTTGCCATCCTCTAATGAATTTAGCCTCTGCTTCAATCGTAGCAGCACGAGCTGGAGCGATATCTTCTGCATCCGCTAGACTGTTAATAACATCATTTGCACGAGCAGCTCCCCAGTAACCTGAGCGCCACTTGTCACGATTGTGTACGTTAAATGTATTAAAGTCATAGGTCTCAATAAACGAGTGTTCTGGTTGATCCCCAGCATCCGTTCCTTTTAATGCATCATCAGATGAAATAGATCCAAAAATCCATGCCCATGTGGAATAATACCAAGTACCACCACCATCCATACCCGCAGCACTCAAAGTATTGTATGCTGCAAGTAATTTTCCTTCTACACCACCCTCATTTGCAATTGCAGCTCCTGCAAGAGCCGCTTGAGGTTCTTTCGTCAAAAAGTCGTCATTACATGCTACTGTCAAAGCAATTATTGCAAATGAAGCGACTAGTAAATTTTTAAAATTTCTCATGAGTATTTATTATTATTAATTAAAATAGAGATACGTTAAAACCGACCAATATTGTTCTAGATACAGGCATAAATCCTCCATCATAACCTAATTGAATATCGTTTCCTGTTTGTATCTCTGGGTTTAAACCGCTATAGTCTGTAATCGTGAATAAATTTTGCCCCTGAAGGTAAACATTACCACCACTAACACCTAAAGCTTGATTAATTGCATCACCAAATGTGTATGTCAATTGAACATTTCTTAGTCTAAAGTAAGATCCATCTTCAATTAAATACGAAGAAGTTCTACTACTAGTTTGATCATTTGCATCCATAATAGGAGATGTTGCATTTGGATTTGCTGCTACCCATTGTGCTCTAGGAGCAGAAGGGTTGCTTGGTTGCCATGCTTCAGTTAACGCTCTAGTCGAACGGTTCCCTTGGAAGGTGTTAAAATCAGCAAAATAACGAACGTAGTTATATACATCGTTACCTACAACTCCATTACCAAATACGGTTAAATTAAAGTTTTTGTAATTTAAGTTTAAGTTGATACCATACACTAAATCTGGGTGAGGGTTACCGATAATGGTTCGGTCATCATCATTAATCACACCGTTATTATCAATGTCGGCATATTTAAACTTACCTGCAGCATTGTATCCCGTAGTTCCGTAGGGAGCCCATGCATTTGCTTCTGCATCCGATTGGAAAATACCTAAAACTTCAAATCCATAAATAGAAGAGATTGGATCTCCTACTGCGGTTCTTGTCAGTGCAGGAACCCTTCTGTTAGATCCAAAAATGGGAGTGTCAAACTCATCTAATTTTTTCACTTCATTTCTGTAGCTTGAAACATTACCTCCAATACTGATATCTAATTCACCTACTGTTTTTGTGTAGTTTATAGCAATATCAATTCCTTCGTTATACATTTCTCCAACATTCACAGAGGGAGCTGATGCATCTCCAGCAGAGTATACAACTGGTACTTTTAAAAGTAAATCTGAAGTTGTTCTGTTCCAAAGATCAAACTCAATTGAGAGCGCACGATCTAATAAAGTAGCATCAAATCCAATATTGTTAGATACTGTTGCTTCCCATTTAGCATTTGGGTTTCCAAATTGAGTTGGGTTAAATCCTAAAGTGTTAGTTGAAGCACTTCCATCAATTGGATAACCAGATCTATATGATGTAGCTCCGAATTGAGTAAATGCGTTGTAATCCCCGATAGATTGGTTACCTGTTTTACCCCATCCATATCTTACTTTCATTTCATCAATAAAAGTTAGACCCGACATAAAGCTTTCATCTGAAATCCTCCATCCTAAACTAAATGCAGGGAAAATTGCACTATTTGTTGCAGATTTAAATCGCGAGGATGAATCATTTCGAACCGTTACTTGAGCTAAATACTTTCCATCATATTGATAGTTTGCCTGAACGAATTGAGACCAAAGTGAAAAATCTTTGAAGATAGTTCCTGAATTCCCAGAAGTTGCTTGACTACCCATGTTTAAGTAACTAATAATAGGTGTGGTCTCAAAAGGGAAACCTTGTCTTGTAGCATCATAGTACTCTCCAAATCCTTGGATTGCTTCAACTCCTACATAAGCACTAATGTCATGAACATCGTTCAGCATTTTTGCCCAAGAAACGGTATTACTCCAAGTCCACTCATAATCCCAATTGGAACTCATAATTAATCGATTACCAAAGTTTCCTTCAATGTATTCAGGTTGAGCTCTACCAATGTCTTTGCGTTGTCCTGTTGTAAGATCCACACCAAAACTGGTTTTAAACTTGAAATCTTTAGCAATTTGCAATTCAGCAAAAACGTTACCAAAGGCTCTCATTCTTCTTGTACGATCGTCTTGATTTCTAGATTGAGATGCATAGGGGTTACTGTTGTTTCCTAAGTTTAAACCTCTACTTCCTGCGAAAGAACCAACGATATCATAATTAGGTAACAAAGGGTGGTGTTTGTACGAACCAGAAACTGCATTTTGTTCTTGGTCATTTCCAAATCCTCCCATTCTATTATCTAAAGAAAGCGTAAAGTTTTCTCCTATAGTCAAACGATCTTCTAAAGTTTTGGTAGAAGAGTTTAAACGGATAGTTGCCCTTTTGTATCCTTGATACTTTACAACAGCATCTTGGCTAAAAAAGGTTGCATTAAATGCATATTGAGATTTTTCATTTGCTGCACTTGCATCAATTGAATGTTGCTGAATTGGAGCATTATCTCTTGTTAATAATTGCCACCAATCAGTATCAGCAGATCTTGTGATTGCATAAATATTATCTGGAGTTAATGAATAAAGATTTTCATCAACAGAAGAAGCACCACTAGGGAAAACATAATTTGGAATTCCAATTTGTGGGCTTTCTGGAGAACCTCCAAAAGTATACTGACCGTGAGAAGGCGTTTTACCTGCATAGTAGTCAGCAAGATATAAGTATTCTCCAAGACCTTGTGCATCAAGTGCATCAACGTCATTGGCAGTGTTTTGCCATCCGTAGTATCCGCTATAGCTAATTTTAGAAGTACCTACTTTACCTTTTTTAGTAGTAATAATGATTACCCCGTTCGCTGCACGTGATCCGTAGATCGATGCTGCAGAAGCGTCTTTAAGAATCTGGAAAGACTCTATATCTTGTGGGTTAAGGTTTCCTTGAGATAGCGTAGGAACTCCGTCAATTACATACAGCGGGTTGTTGTTTCCAGTGGTTCCAAATCCACGAATACGTACCGTTGCTTCTCCCCCTGGAGTCGCATCACTTACTACAGAGATACCAGAAGCTCTACCTTGCATTTGTTGTGCAAATGTAGTTGCTGGTACAGAAGTAAGTTCTTCTGCGTCAATGGTAGATACTGCACCGGTAATGTCTCTTTTGGATTGTGTTCCATAACCTGTTGTTACAATAACTTCTTCCAAAAGATTACCCAATGCTAAGTTGATTGTAAGTTGATCTCCATCAACAGCAACTTCTTGCGTTTGGTACCCAACAAAAGAAACAATTAAAATGTCACCTTGAGCAGCTTCGACAGAAAAATTTCCATCAAAATCTGTTGAGGCAAAGTTGTTTGTCCCTTGAACCAAAACTGTAGCGCCTGGAAGTGGACCATCATCGCTCGTCACAAGACCTGTGACATTTTGAGCATAGATTCCTGAAGCAAACAGTACTGTGATTGCAACAAAAATCTGTTTAAATAACTTTTTTTTCATCGTTAGTTTAGTTTAAATATTATAGTTTAGTATTGACTATATTATAAGTCAATTGTAATATTAAGCAACTTTTTTGTAAAATCCTTAATATTTTGTTAAAAAATCTAAATTTCTATAAAAAATCATACTTTGTTAAACTTACATCACATTAAATCAATCAAAAGCCGTAGTTTTTTGTATGGCTAATGCTGGAGATTCCCTGTCTTTTGGGAAGTATTAGGTCATCGAGCTTTATTTTTTTCACTTAAACAAGGAAAATGATGCTAGAACTTCACACTAGGGGTTGTTTGAGAAATAATTTCAAGAGACTCGTCGATTTTAGATTAAACAGATTATTACAAAAAACCCTCCATAGAGGAGGGTAGACGGTCTTCGCAAGCAGGATTTACTATTTCGAAGATAGAGCTCCAATTTTGTTCAGCATTCCTGACACATCCATATACTCATCGACTTGAATGATTTTGTTGTTCTCGTTAAACACGAACACTTCATATGCTTTAATTCCCTCCAAAGGATTACCCTCTAGATCGGCAGTCCATTTTACATAAGCACGAACAGCCCCATCAGGAATGAATTTGGAATCCACACCTGGATAAAAATCTCTGTCAGTAGCTTTTATGTTATTTAAAAGTTGAAAGAAACCGTTGTAGTTTTGTAATATTCCCTCTTTATCCCATTCTTTCCCCTCGTATGCAGGTTGATTAAATTTAACATCTTCTGAGAAAAAAGAAGCAGCAGTATTTAAATCTTCATTTTCTAAAGCATTAAATAATTCATGGACCCGCTTTGCATTTTGGTTAAACAACACCATTCCTTGGTCAATTTGATTTTGATTTTCATTTTTTTGGTTACATGAAAGCAAGGATCCGCTTAGTAGTAATAAGAATAATATTTTTTTCATTTTAATTGATTTATGATTAATCATACCCTATCTATTAAAAGATTCATAAGCATTAAAAATCCCAGAACTCTTAAAAGTGGATATGCCGATAATATAAAAAAACCTCCCCATTGTTATAAACGGGGTAGGGCTTTCCCTTTTTTACTTTCCGTTTTGCATGGGGTCTGTATCTGACATCAGCTTGTTAAGAGTAAAATATACCGGGCAAAACTTTGTAATAGGGCTAATCACCTGTAAAATACCTACACCGATTGCGATATATAGAAAGTCTAAATTTTCAAATTGAATTGTTAATCCAACACTTGCAAGGTATAATACTCCACAAATGGCGTCATGAGCTCTAACTTTTTTTATGTTTTTTGAAACATTCATTTAAATTGTTTTATGGTTAATAATAAATCTAAGATAAAGAAAATGGATTACAAATCAAATTTCATCCCCCTGTTTCAATAGGAAAAATATTTTCTAAAATCCATGCCCTTCTTCACGATTTTTAGAAGCGGTTTGAATTTGACCCTTCATGCAAAAAGATTAAAAAGAGAGTTAGGCTATCCTTAAACTTTTGAGTGTGCTCTCCAATCGTTTGCTTTCCAAGCATCTTCTTGATAGAAATAGTTTGGTTTCAAAATTTTATTGACCATATCCATGTGAAAAGCTTCAACTGTTGATCCCGAAATAGGAGGCACAATCCATTTCCAATCAGCATGAACTGATCTACCAGCATCCAGTTCCTCTCCGTGGAACTTCATAAAATAGTCCACTATGGTATGATGGTCTAACATTCTAATTTTGTGTTTTCTATATGACCACTGTACTGCAAGATTTAATTCTACTACAGCTCTATCTTTCCAATGGGTTTCATCTGAGCTCATATCTAGTTCCATCTTTTCTGCAATAACAGGTAGCATATTGTAACGAGAAACATCACCCAAATCACGAGCACCTACTTCCGTACTAATAAAAAAGCCGTTAGAAGGGGCACAGCGATATTGAATGCCACCCGCGTCTAAGGCAAGACCCGCTACTGCAGGTACCATAAACCATTCCAAATCAAGGTCTTTAAACCACTTAAATTCAGGATGTTCTATTGAAATAGTACGCGTGAGATCTTCAGGCCATTTAAACCATTTTGGTTGATTTCCATCAATTTCCAAAATTAAAGGGAGCGGGTCAAAACGGTTTTTTCCGTTTTTAGGTTGCCATCCTAAATCGAGGGCAATTTTTGTGAGCTCCACGGTAGCGGGATCTCCTAAAATGCTCCCATCCTCTTGAGTATAGCCAGCAAACATTAATAAAAGTGGATTATAGATACGAATATAAGGCTTGTGATGACTAAAGATAGAAATTACAGCTCTTATGTTGCCTTCATTAATACCCAAGCGCAAATGCTCTACTAAAGTTTCAAAAACTGCTTTTTCTTCCATGATGTCTCTACAGTCTCGAACAATCATATTACCCCAAAAATAACGCCCTACACAACGAGTACTGTTTCTCCAAGCTACCCGAGAGGCAAAGATTAGCTCGTCTAGCGTATGTGCATAGGAGCCTGAAGTTTCTATAGTGTTTAATACTTCTTCAATTCTCTGGTTTAAGGCCTTTTTAGAAAGGCTTTTTTCTCCATAAAATTGATTTAGAAAGACTACTGCTTCTTGTTTTATGTCTTTAATAGGACTAATAAAAAAACTATCTGACTGAATAGCTTCATCCTGTTTTTTGGAAGAATAGTTTTTTGTATGTGTTTTCTCATGAGGAACTGCTTCTAGCAGTTCACCTTCTGTATCAACCTGGGCATTAAAATGTTCAATTTTTATGGCTTTGTCAGGCCAATTAGTTTGTTTAAGAAGCATTTGAATACTTTCCATAAAGGCTTCAGGACCACATAGAAAAGCTACTTTACCTGGGGTGTAAGGATAATTTTTTTCGAGTAGGTTTTTTGTAATACGCCCTTCTTTTTTAGTTGCTCTGTAGGTAATTTGAAACTGTTGGTTTTGAGCATAGCCTTCAAATTCTTTTTTTAGAATAAAATTCTTTTCATAAGGGGCAGACCAATCCAATGAAAGTGGACGAGAATCATCATTAGAACTTAGGGTACGTAGCATAGATAGAGCGGGAGTAATACCAATTCCGGCAGCAAAAAAAATAATTTCTTTTTGTTGATCTTCCAAGTGATAATCCCCTTTGGGTTCAGAAACACGAATAATAGAACTTGAATCGGCATGATCGTTCAACCATCTTGATAGGGTTCCCAACTCTTCTCGTTTAACAGCAATTTCATAATGTTTTGAAGTGTTACCAGAGGAGATTAAGCTATAAGCTCTTGTTACCCATTGACTTTGGAAATATGCCTGAACAACAATATGTTGTCCGGGCTTAAAAGGCTTCACTTGATCTTCAACAGGCTTTAGTACAAGGATTTTTATGTCTTTATTTTCAGTTTCAATTTTTTGATCAAGCACTGCCATAGACATACTGCTAATACCACAAAGGGCTTCTACTAAAGGTTCACATCCACCGCAAACGGTAGTGGCATTTGTTTTTTCAATTAAAGTGACCAGTTCTTTTATTCCCGCTTTTATATAAGGGTGAAAATCTTTTTGACACAAACTCATACAATTGCATACTACCCGTTCGGGGGCATTAGTGGCTGGGTCTTCTAGCGTGAAGCTTCCCATTTCTTTTAAGATAGACTGTTGCCAGGGTTTTAGTGGTGTTTGGAAAAGGATTTTTTCCATTGCTGAGGGTAATTCAGGCCATTTTCCC
>Ga0233402_1000392_pt1 | contig 16785 bp, 22 predicted proteins | sample 54DmetaG_FD_182705 | JGI IMG/M metagenome (GOLD analysis project Ga0233402, IMG submission 182705) | Seawater microbial communities from Monterey Bay, California, United States - 54D | ecosystem: Environmental > Aquatic > Marine > Coastal | place: USA: California | collected 2016-11-11 | reverse complement strand
TATTGGGCGACAAAGAATTAAAGTGCTTTGTCTTTAAGTAGTAAGTCACTATCTGATTAAGGTTTGATAGTCTACCTATATCACCTGCTACTAACTCACCTCTACGAAAGGCATCTATCTTATCTAGCAGTTTAGGTATCTCTACTCTTGCAGTACGTCCATCTCTAAATGTTTGAGACTTAACTATACCTGCTGATACAGCATCTTGTGGTGGCCTAAAGACCCAAGACGTACCGCCACTTTTACGAGTAGTCTTTATCGTATACTTCATATCTTTCCTTACTTAAAGTTACTTAAAGTATTATTATTTATAAGTATTAATAGAAACTTAAGGTTACTTTAAGTATACTTTAAGTACTATAAAATACATATTATTTAGAATTAATCAACCCTCTGTGACAACGTGTCACATATAACGAGTAGCTACATAGTCATTGATGTAGTAGTCAGGTGAGATGTTACACTCTCTCATGATTTCTTCTGCAGAATAACCATAGGTAGCAAGCATATCAGCAATCCTGTCAGGATAATCTAATACTAGATTGACAATCTCTTCTGTAGAGTCAGGGTTGTTAGAGTAGTAGTAGTCATCATTCATTGCATACTTAGTGTAGATACACTCTTGTATAGTATGGTCACGCTTGATAACAATCTTTGTCCAGTCAGCTTGTAGTAGGCTACTTAGTAACAGCTCTGCATAAGACATATCCTGTGTCTCTTTGGCTGTGTGTTGGTTGTAGTAACCTACACTGATGTTAGTACACTCAGGTACTAGGTGAGCATACTCATTGCTGTCTGTATAAGAACCACCATCGTCAGCTACTAGCTGTGGTAGACTTAGTGCAGTAGCAAATGATTTAGCAAACTCATTGGATGCAGTACGCATACCCATCTGGTGTGTAATCACAGACTTAGTGCCATACCTGTCGAAAGATATAACAGCATCAGTATGATCTAACCAAGGTGGATTGTCATAGACCAATGCCTTACTACCCTGACAACCAATCTCTTCAGCTGCATGGACTACATATGTACCCTCAACACCTGCATCAATCATCTTGAGTATAAGCCATATACCTGTGGTACAGTCAGCACCTAGACAGCTTGATACCTTGGGGTCAGCTACAGATATTATGTTATTAGTGACAACAACTTTCTGCATACCCTCAGCCTTGTGTACTGTGTCATGGTGTGCTGTGAAGCATAGACGTGGCTTAACACCAACTTGGTGTATGTAATTACCATAGGGGTCAGGCTTACCGAACACAGGTTCGAGATACTCAAGACAAAATTCTTTCTGTGTCTTAGCACCTTCAGGTCGCATGTACTGCAACATATCTATTAGATTATTTTTCATTATTGTTTTCCTTTTCATAAGACTTCATGTATATACCGAAGTCATTCTTTACATATTTATACTCATCATTATTAGTATTGTGATCATCTATCTCATCTTGAGAGACAATCTCATCTTCAATAGTACTAACCATCTGATCATTGTGGTACACTTCACCATCCCATTCAGATACAAAGTAGTCTTCTTCAAATAGAACTGGAGAGATATATGCACCATCTACATATATTACTTCATCAGAATCCCAGTACTCCTCTTCACTTTCACACCATGTATATCCATCGCAAGATTCTGCAACATCATGGCATCTCTTTCTACCTTCACTATCGGTATACCATACGTTGATGTGTTGGTCATTGTGATAGTACTCATCAGACCAATCGCAATAGAAGTGTTCATCTTGAAAGCAACATTCACAGTAAGCATTACCTGTGTATTCAGAGTAACGTGTATCATCTTCATGCACACTCTCTTCACAGTTGGAACAACGATTGACATCTTCACTGTATATACCACAGTAACCATTACCATCAAGCTCACCACAGCTAGTTATAACTAGGTATTCTTTGGTGTTTCGATTACCATCACTGTCTTTAGTACCATCGTAATCTTGACGAACATCTAATGCTCTAGGCTCTAGGTCTAGGTATGGGCCGATGTAAGCCTGAGTATCATACTCTTTGATCGCTGATAGTTTAGCACCTGACCATTCAGAGTCATGAATATCACAGGCATCTATACTATCCAGATGATCTTTTAGCATGTCCAATGCTTGTTGACAAGCCCCATAGATATAAGATGGTTGCGGCTTACCTGAGTCATGCTTCATGTAGACAACCACACGTCCACCTATGAAACCCCTAGCATCTTCTACCCATATGATATTGAAATCACCAGAACCATACACCTCGGTTGGATGTATAGGTAGGTTCATCGGGCCATCACCATCATCAAAGGTATACCGCATACAACTAGAGGCTAGTGACTTGTAAATACTTGTAGTATTAATGTTCTGTGTACCCACCATCTTACCTGTATACACTTTACGAAAGTCATCAGGCTTACTAGATGTTTTGACTGTGTACTCTCTGTGTGCAAAGGCATCTAGAAACTTAGTGACTAGCATATCAACAGCCTTGTTGTCTAGCTCTGGAACTATAGTAGACATAGCTTTCCCAGGCTTCATAGGTGTATGAAGATCAGCTAGATACTTATCACTGTTCTGATAGATACTGATGTACCCATGCCTTCTCTTGGAACGCATAGGTGCAAACAAAGATAACCTATGAGGTAAGGCATTTACCCTTAGAGTGGGGTTATCTACATGCCCTATGTTATCCATCAACCACTGATACAAAGCACGATCAGGTTGCCTTGCAGGTAATGTCCAGTCACCAAATGCTTGTATAACAGGGTCACTGTGTTCACTATCCATAATACGTTTGACCACAAACCCGTTTAACTGTGGGTCGTGGCCAAAACTAATTCTGAATTTGACATCACCAACCTCAACGAACGCACCTGTAGGTGTATTGTACTCGATGATTATATCATCATCAGACACATTGAAGGGTTTGTAATCAGGTATCAACGCCAAGTGTTGTACATTCTCACGAATGAATTGAGAGTTAATAGCTAACTCCCTGTTCACAATTCTAATTTCATAACTCATAACTATTCCTTTCGTTTACTAATAGTTTAATTATTCGTGTTCGCCACCTTCACCTCGTAAAGTATAAAAGATTTGAGGCTTACGTTTAGCGGCTTCAAATACTGATATAGTTATAAAGATACCACACAATAAGAGTGCATGGAATAAAATATTCACACCTAGATACATCCAAGTACCTGTCATTGCAGTGAACACAATACACCACATCCATGCGAGTATCTGCATAACTAAATGCCGTACCCTTAAATCCTTAATGTTAGACAATGGATTTCTTTCATGATCCATTATCAAATTCCACCAGTCTATAATAAAACTTGTCATATTATTCCTTTCACTTATTAATTAAACCACCACGACATGAACGATATAAACATACTGAACACGCCCAAAGATACAACACCACCAAACAAAAACCATAGTGTTGCTAACTTAAATTGAGACCATGAGGATTCCTCCACCCATTCATGATCTTCTTCTATACCATAGGCCACATGAATGAAGCCATAGGTATCCGACACCACACGCCAACCATCAGTGGGGCATGTATCTAACCATTGATTGAAGCTATCCCTATTCATGATGCACACACCATCTTAATAACCTTAGATGTAACATCATAATCAGGCGTACCAATACCACCATTTAATTCCATATCGGTATGGCCAAAATCATCAGAGTCATGGCGTACTTGTGTCACACATGCTTCTAGGTCTAGACCTTCAACTTCAAAAACTTCTAGACCAAACTCTGTTTCATACCAACCACACAAAACATAATTCATCATAACAATTTACTCCCTACCATCACGCCTATAGTAAACGTGATTACTAAAAGAAAAACAACGGCAATTACTCCATTTATTTTTGCCTTGCGTTCTGCGTCAATACGCCTTTGTCTAACACTCATATTCATTCCCTTTCTATAGTTGAACATGGAAAAACACACCATGCAATTACATGATGTGCTTATTCGATATTCATTTATATTATGCGGCCTTTTTAATTTGAGTTACATTATTGTTTCTATTCTTTAATGTAGCTTTAATAATTTTTACCATTGCTTCAAGTTCGTCGTCGGTACGTTTTGAACAAGTATCCACAAAAGATTTTTTGTTTAATGGTGCAGATTTTTTTGTTGTTTTAGTAGTGAAAGCATCTTTCCATTTACTACCTCTCATTGAAACTTTTGCTTCAACTAAATCATCCATAATTTGGATTGCTTTATCATTAGCTTTTATTCCTTTGATAATAATTTTAGTATGAGACTTACCAGTCTTTTTATTCTTTTCAGTTTTGATAGTTGCACCATTATAAACTATATTAATCATGGATTTTATTGCACGTTCTGCAAGTGTATCATCACGCTTTTTAGCCTGTTGTAATAGACCAACTAAAATAGTTGTATCTCTTTGATCTAATACTGTTTTGAACTCTTCAAGTGTATATTTACCCATATTAGCACCATTGCCAAGTGAACGACCAAAATTTACTTCAATTTTTGTTACTGTATTTGTCATGATATTTCTTTCCTTTTTATATTATTTCATTTTGCTTAATGCTATCATTAAACATCAATAACAGCGGCCTAATTGAAACCGCTGTCATAACTGATTAATAATTTTTAATATTTCTTTTTATATCTCTTATTAATAAAACCAATTAGCAGAACCGATTGAAATTTTATTACTAGTTGCTATCAATATCTTTAATTTTGTTCAATCAAGAAAGACTGTCGTCTAATACCTTTACCAACTATAGCTATATAAATTATTTACCTCTTTGGGCTTTCCCTTTTATATAAAGAGGAACGTATAAAACTACGTTCGTTTACTTTATTCGGAACATAATAAGTATTTGGATTGCTAGACCTTGTACCTATTAAGGGAATTGATTTGAATGGTGCATTGATATGCGTCTTTTTATCCAACCCGAAAATAAAAAGATGGTTCTTTTTTCAACATGTCTTTTATTTCGTTTTACCTAAAGTAAATAAAACTCGTAAAAAACTAGAACCTATGTCAAAGAGCCATAACCAAAAAGTAGTTATGTAATCAAATAAAGTTTGATTATCTAAACACTATAAAAAATATAGTGCTTATTAATTAAACTATGAATTTAATTCTTTAGAAACCTTTTGAATTTCCTCCTTTGTACCATCTCCAAAATGAATATAGGTGTGTTTCTTTTCAGTATATGGAAAACTATGATAGATTTCCTCCTTACATTCCTTTTGAGTGTAAGCCCCAAATTCATTATGCCAAGTTTCAGTATCAGTATCTAAAACAAATAGTGTGTAGTAATTTCTCATAGCTAAAGCCCTTTCGATTAATAATTATAGTAGATCATATAGAGTATATTATAAAGGTCAATAAAAAAATTAATAAATATTTTATATAATGTTTTCAATAACTTAACTAGATAATTGATCTATAAGCAGTAATTTTTATTTTGCTATTATATAGTATAACTAAAAACAGCCTATAAAATGGTAATTGAAAACCTAAAAATTGGCGTTGGATTATTTTATAATGTTGGATAGCCAAAAAGATATAGAGCCAGCCTAGACCCCTTTAAAATAGCTCTATGGGATGTTCTCTTTTCGTTCCTATGATTATGGTTTAGTATTAAGTTATCATTATAATTTAGTTTAATGTTGAACCTTATTTTACTAGGGGTATGGTTTAATATTAAAGCATTTAGATAGGTGGTGTTTATACTTCTAAATTACTGTTGAGAGGTGTTATAGTATAACATAACGTATTTCATAGTGTATTTACCTTATAGATAATTCATAATTATATAAATAATGTAATGATTTCAATGACTTAGCTAAAGATAAACATAAATAAATTCTTGATAAGAACAGAACAGGAACAAAAAGGGAGGGGGCATGGGGCAGACGGGGGGTACTAGGTAGCGTATACAGCCAATGACAGCGGGGGGTATTTTTAAAGCTGTTAACTACATTATGTAAATACGTTATATTATAACATTATCCCTGAAACTGGGGTAATACTTAATCTACTTATCATTATATAGATATTGGTGATAATGCTACCCCATTATCTTCCTTATTATGTTAATACATTATACAGCCCCGTAGAGAGGCTTTAGGTATGCCTGGGGTATGTCTTAACCTGACGACAGAAGACAACCTCTCAGTGAGCTACGTTGAGCTTCTCATTAGGTATTTATACCTAGTCCGCCGCCGTTAGGTATTCTTTAGGTTACTTTAAGTAAGTAGCTCAAGAAATACTTTAATGTGCTTCAATTTGTCCATTGACTTAGTTTAATAATGTGATATAATATACTTAAAGTATTCTTAGAGTTACTTAAAGTAACTTAATCTATTATTAATATTAATAATTAATACTTAAGTAATACTTAAAGTACACTTAAAGTACCCTCATAATGTTATACTTACTCTATACTAGTAACGATAAGGATTCTTAATAGATGTACAATCATCTGTCGTACCAACTTTAGTTGTTGACAGAGGCTTCCTAAAAGGTATAACTAGTCATGTCCAAACCTAAAATGTATTCCAGTGAGAGGGTACTTGAAGAGTTCTATAAGGCACTTGCCGATCAGAACGAAGGTAAACTCCGTAGGGTTCATATACCTAGATCAGATGTATTCTACATAAGAGAAGCATACTATCAACATTCAGGTACTTGGGAAACCTTAGACAGAATAGAAAGATGTATGTACCTCGAAGGTAAGCTATTAGCTAGAGATGTACTAGATCCTAAGCGTAAGAGAGACTGGGAACAATGACTAATTTTCAAGATGCAGATACAGATGGTAATGGACTTATAGATAAGTCTGAATGGGATTCATTAGCATTAGAAGATCGACGTAGACGATTAGATGATGAAGATGCACAACGTGATGCTCAAAGAAGAATGGCATGGTTTTGTTTAGCAGGAATGCTAGCATATCCATTCCTTGTTCTATTGTGTTCTATGATCGGTGCAGATAAAGCAGCTGATATCATAGGTTCTATGGCTTCTATTTATTTTCTATCAGTTGCTGGTATAGTTGGTGTATTCTTTGGAGTCACTAACATGAGCAAGAAAGAAGTGAAAGGTAACAACGGATAATGCTTGGATTAAACTTAATCGGTCAAGTAGCTAATCTAGCTGGTACAATGATCGAAGGCAAGACAGCCGTGAAGAAGGCTGAAGCTGAAACAAAGATGAAGATAGCTACTGGAGAACTTGATTGGGATCTAGCAGCTATGAAGGCTACAGAGAACTCGTGGAAAGACGAATGGATTACTTTACTATTCTCAATACCACTGATCCTAGCCTTCTGTGGTGATTGGGGTAATCAAATAGTACAAGCAGGATTTACTGCTTTAGAGGTTATGCCTGATTGGTATCAGTACTCACTAGGTGGAATTGTAAGTGCCAGCATTGGTATGCGTGGTGTAAGTAAATACTTCGGGAAGAAATAATGAAAAACAATTTTGATAAATGTCTAGAGATGTTATTACACCATGAAGGTGGTTACGTTAATCATCCTAGTGACCCAGGTGGTATGACTAACCTCGGTGTTACTAAGAGAGTCTATGATGAATGGATCGGCAGGGAATCTACCGAGCAGGAAATGAGAGATCTAACTCCAGCAGATGTCGGGCCAATCTACAAAAAGAATTACTGGGATAGAGTTAAAGGTGATCATCTACCATCTGGTGTAGACTGGTGTGCGTTTGACTGGGCTGTGAACTCAGGTTCTGGTCGTCCAGCTAAAGCTATCCAACGTGCAGTAGGAGCTACAGCTGATGGAGCAATCGGGCCACAGACACTAGGTCTTATCCTGGAGAAAGACCCTAAGTTTATTGTGGACTACGTATACACTGTTCGTCAAGGCTTCTATGAAGGCTTAGATACCTTTAAGACATTTGGTCGTGGTTGGACTAGACGAAACAAAGAGACACTAGAACAAGCATTGAGTATGATATAATGGCAGTTCCTGATCGAGTCAAAGCAGCTATGAAACGCCTTGGTCTTAAAGGCGTAAATAAACCTAAGCGTACTCCTGATCATGCTACTAAGTCTCATGTCGTTATGGCATCAGAGGGTGGCAAGTATAAAGTTATTCGTTTTGGTGAGCAGGGTGCATCTACAGCAGGTAAACCTAAGTCTGGTGAATCTAGTAAAATGAAAAAGAAGAGAGCTTCATTTAAAGCTAGACACGGTAAAAATATCAAGAAGGGTAAAATGTCAGCAGCCTATTGGGCAGATAAGGTTAAGTGGTAATGGCTAAACCTAGATCGAAAGTAAACGAAGCAGGTAACTATACAAAACCTGCACTACGTAAGAGATTATTTAGTAAGATTAAAGCAGGTACTAAGGGTGGTAAAGCAGGTCAGTGGTCTGCACGTAAAGCACAGATGCTAGCCCTACAGTATAAAAAAGCTGGTGGAGGTTATAGAAAGACATGAAAGCTTCTCAGAAGTCACTTAAGAAGTGGACTAAAGAAAAGTGGGGAACTAAAAGCGGTAAGCCTAGTGCTAAAACAGGAGAACGTTATCTCCCTAAAAAAGCAAGAGAAGCCTTAACCCCAGCAGAATATGCAGCTACTAGTGCAGCTAAACGCAAAGGCACAGCAGCAGGAAAACAATTTGTAAAACAACCAAAGAAAATTGCAGAGAAAACTAAAAAGTTTAGAGCTTCGAAAGGCGGACTGACTATGAAAAAAGGTTATCACAAAATGCCTGACGGCACAATGATGAAGGATTCAGATATGAAGAAAAAGTCTGGGTATATGCACGGCGGTATGGCTAAACCTAATAAGGGTATGAAAGCTTTGAAAAAAGCTGCACCTAAGGTAGCTAAGAAAATGGGTTATAATAAAGGTGGCATGGCTAAATGCGGTGCATCTTATAAAGGATAAATAAATGTTACCAGTAATATACGTCCTTGGGGGCATAGGACTTAGGTTTGTAAGTAAAAGATTATTACAACGAGCAATAGCAATGGGAGCTAAGAAAGCACCTAAAGGATTTAAAGGTAAAGTAGTTGCTGGTACTCCTAAACAACTAACTAATTTAAGAACAGTTAGAACTAGAGGTGGTAAAGGTAGAGTTCCTTCTTCGAGTTCTAATGCAGCTAATGTTAAAGGTAAAAGAGCTAATCCCGCAGCAAGACCTTCTACTAACTCTAAGACTTCTAATAATAAAGGAGCTGGAGCTAAACCTACTAAACCACCTTCAAAAACTTCAAAGACTTCTAACAGTAAAGGATCTAAGGCAAATGCAGCACCTAAGCCATCTACTACTTCAAAGACTTCTACGAATAAAGGAGCTAATGCTAAACCTGTTAAACCTCTTGCTAAGAACTCTAAGACTTCTAATAATAAAGGTTCTAAAGCTAATGCAGCTCCTAAGCCTTCCTCTACTTCGAAGACTTCTAACTCTAAAGGTAAAGGTGCTAAACCTACTAAGCCAGGTTCTAAAACTTCCAAAACTTCTACTTCAAAAGGTAAGCAATCTAATCTCCCGTTAATAGTAGGATTAGGTTCTGGTGTTGCTGGAGCAATAATGGCTATTGGTGGTAAAAAGAAAGTCAAAAAAGGTGATGTTGAAGTTAAACCAAGCCCTAGAGCTAGAGTTTCTAAAACTGAAATTGAAAAAGGTAAAGGTATTAATCTAAAGAAACCAGCTGCTGGCCCAGTTAGTGATGAATCATTTGGTGCAGCATTTAAACGTAATCGTAAAGCTAATAAAGCTACATTTACTTTTAAAGATAAACTTTATACTACTCGTATTAAAGAAGAGTCTATTGCTGAACATAAGAAAAAGTTTGGTGTAAAGGGTAAGTACAAGTAATACACTAAAGCATAGCGGGGTTGCATTATTATCTATAGTATGATATAACTGTTTGTGTAAAACTAGTCTCTAGTAAACTACAAATGTCTTGTAGTACCAACTGGAGAACTTACATGTTTAAAACATTTTCAAAATGGCTTAAAGCCTTAAACGACTCAATACAAAAATCACAGCAAGCTAGAGCAGACTTGTGGTTACTTACACACTTAACCGATAGAGAACTAAGATATGGGTATTGCAAGATACGATATCGAACGGAGAATGAATGGCTCGTAACCTTACAGAAAAACAAGAAGTATTTCTTGAAGCACTATTTGGGGAAGCCAGAGGTAATACCATGCAAGCTATAAAACTTGCAGGGTATGCCGAAGGCACATCTTCAGCTAGTATAATGAAAACTCTAGAAGAAGAGATTGCAGGAAGGACTAAGAGTCTTATAGCTACTCGTGGCCCTCAAGCTGCATACTCTATGCTAGACGTAATGGAAAACCCAACTGACTTGGGTAATAAAGAAAAGATGGCTGCAGCTAAAGATCTATTAGATAGAGCTGGCTTTGTTAAAACAGATAAGGTTGAGGTTAAAGCAGAGAGTCCTTTGTTTATTTTACCTCCTAAATCAGATGAAGACTAATAAAACTTGGCAGTTACCTAAGCCAGAAGAGACTGAAGGCGAATATGATTGGCTTCCGGTAGTAAGAGTAGGTAGGGTTATACCATTTGGCTATAGACAAGACCCCACTGACTCTGATATACTGTTACCAATCCCAGAAGAGTTAGAATTATTCGAGCAAGCTAAGAAGTATCTTAAGCAATACAGCCTACGTGAGGTTTCTAATTGGCTAAGTACTACTTCAGAACGTTATATCTCTCATGTGGGTCTAATGCAGAGGGTTAAACTTGAACAAAAACGTAAGAAAGAAGCTTCAATCCAGCGCTTCTATGCAGAAAAGTACAAGAAAGCCGCAGAAAAAGCGGAAAAGCTTGAAAGACAACGTATCGGTGCAAGAGTCCTCAAAGGAACTAGCACCAGCACAGGTAAAGCCAGCACCAATTGAGGTAGATAAGGCTATAAGGGAAATAATCTTTGAGCCTAATGAAGGCCCTCAAACAGATTTCCTAGCATCTACTGAACAAGAGGTACTTTATGGTGGTTCTGCTGGCGGTGGCAAGTCATATGCTATGATTGCAGACCCTGTGCGCTTCTTAAACAACCCTCATGCAACTATGTTGCTAGTACGTAGAAGTACAGAGGAGTTAAGGGAGCTTATATCTGTTTCAAAGCAGCTATATCCCAAGGCAATACCTGGGATTAAGTTTATGGAACGAGATAAGACTTGGATTGCACCATCAGGTGCGACATTATGGATGTCATACCTAGATAGAGATGATGATGTAATGAGATACCAAGGTCAGGCCTTTAATTGGATTGGCTTTGACGAGATGACACAGTGGCCTACCCCATATCCTTGGAACTATATGCGTTCAAGGTTACGTACAACTAAACAATCGGGTCTACCTCTCCACATGAGAGCAACATCCAACCCAGGTGGCCCAGGTCATCAATGGGTGAAGAAGACTTTTATTGATCCTGAAGTACCTAATAAGGCTTTCTGGGCTACAGATCCTGAAACAGGTAATGTAATTGAATGGCCTAAAGGTCACAGTAAAGAAGGTGAACCTTTATTCAAACGTAGGTTTATACCTGCAACTTTGTTTGATAATCCCTACTTAGCTGATGATGGTATGTATGAAGCCAATCTATTGTCGTTACCTGAGCATCAGCGTAGACAACTTCTTGAAGGTGATTGGGACATTAATGAAGGTGCTGCGTTCCCAGAGTTCAACAGGCATATACATGTAGTTGAACCTTTTGAGATTCCAGATAACTGGCCTAAGTTCCGTGCATGTGACTATGGTTATGGTTCGTACACTGGAGTTGTTTGGATAGCAGTAGCACCTGATGAACAACTAATTGTTTATCGAGAGATGTATGTATCTAAAGTTATTGCTACTGATTTAGCAGATATGATATTAGATGTTGAACAGTTTGAAAAAATACGTTATGGTGTACTTGATAGTTCTTTATGGCATAAACGTGGAGATACTGGCCCATCTCTAGCAGAACAAATGATAATGCGTGGATGTAGGTGGAGACCAGCTGATAGATCAAAAGGATCTCGTGTAGCAGGTAAAAACGAATTACACAGAAGACTACAGGTTGATGAGTTTACAGAAGAACCAAGACTAGTATTCTTTAACACATGTTCTAATACTATATCCCAGTTACCTTCTATACCTTTAGATAAAAAGAATCCAGAAGATGTAGATACTCACGCTGAAGATCACCTATACGATGCATTAAGATACGGAATAATGACAAGACCTAGAAGTAGTTTATTTGATTACGATCCTACATCTAACTCAGGTTTTCAAGCAAGCGACCCAACTTTCGGTTATTAAGGAAAAGCAATGGAAGAAGATGAATTCTTTGAAAATGAAATGGCAATGGACTCAGTAGAGGCTAATGCTATAGAAGACATGGATGAAGATAATTATTCTGATCCACTTTCAGGAACTGTAGTTGGTTTAGTGCAAGATCATTATACTAAAGCTTCTACTGCTCGTGAGACTGAAGAAAAACGTTGGGTACAAGCCTACCGTAACTATCGTGGTTTATATGGGCCAGATGTACAGTTTACTTCTACAGAGAAGTCTCGTGTATTCGTAAAGGTTACTAAGACTAAAGTATTAGCTGCATATGGTCAGATAGTGGATGTACTGTTTGGTAATAGTAAATTTCCAATTACAGTTGATCCTACTACATTACCTGAAGGTGTAGCAGACTCAGTATTCTTTGAATCAAATGATGACATGCGTAAAGCTAAGGAAGAGTTTGGCGCAGAGGATATGCAATTAAAACCAGGTGAGACTGTAATAGATTTACAAGAACGTTTAGCAAGTTCTAAAAGTAAGTTAGCTCCAGTAGCTGATATACTTGAAGAAGGTAATGGTAGAACTGCAACAGAGATTACTATACATCCTGCTATGATTTCTGCAAAGAAAATGGAAAAGAAAATCCATGATCAGCTAGAAGAATCTAATGCAAATAAACAGTTACGTGTAGCCGCATTTGAATGCGCCTTGTTTGGTACAGGTGTAATGAAAGGGCCCTTTGCTGTAGATAAAGAATATCCTAAGTATGAAGAAGGTGAATACAAACCTAACATAAAAACAGTACCTCAAACCTCATCTGTATCTATATGGAACTTCTACCCTGATCCAGATGCATCTAATATGGATGAAGCTGAGTACGTAATAGAACGTCATAAGATGTCTCGTACTCAAATCCGTGCACTTAAAAGACGACCCTTCTTCCGTAAGAATGCTATAGATACAGCAGTAAACATGGGTGAATCCTACACTAAAGAGTGGTGGGAACAAGCTATGGAAGATGACTCTAACGAAGCTAAAGCAGAACGTTATGAGGTATTAGAGTTCTGGGGTAATGTAGATGTAGAAGTCCTAGAAGGACATGATGTAGATATTCCAAAAGAACTTGAAGACTTAGATCAAGTATCAGTTAATATTTGGGTTTGTAATGGTCAAGTATTACGTCTAGTAATGAATCCATTTACACCAACATTAATACCATACTATGCTGTACCTTATGAAGTAAGTCCATACAGCCTATTTGGTGTAGGTATTGCAGAGAATATGGATGATACACAAACTCTTATGAATGGTTTCATGAGAATGGCTGTTGACAATGCTGCTTTATCTGGTAATATGATCATTGAAGTTGATGAAACTAATTTAACTCCAGGTCAAGATTTATCTGTATACCCTGGAAAAGTCTTTAGACGACAAGGCGGAGCACCTGGACAGGCAATCTTCGGAACTAAGTTTCCAAATGTTTCTAATGAAAACATGCAGATGTTTGACAAAGCTCGTGTACTATCAGATGAATCAACAGGCTTTCCTTCTTTCGCACATGGTCAAACAGGTGTGTCAGGTGTAGGCCGTACAGCTTCTGGTATCTCAATGTTGATGTCAGCCGCTAACGGAAGTATTCGTAATGTGGTTAAGAATGTAGATGATTACCTACTTGGCCCTTTAGCTAAAGCATTCTTTAACTTTAACATGCAGTTTGACTATGATGAAGATATCAAAGGTGATCTTGATGTAAAGGCTCGTGGTACAGAAAGCTTAATGGCTAATGAAGTACGTAGCCAACGACTAATGCAATTCTTACAAGTTGTACAAAATCCAGTACTAGCACCATTTGCTAAGATGGATTACATCATTCGTGAGATAGCTAAGTCTATGGAACTTGATCCTGATAAGTTAGTTAATTCAATGTCTGATGCTACAGTACAAGCAGAGATGCTTAAGAAGTGGCAAGAAGCTAATCCTCCTGAGCCTCAACCAGAAGCTCCAGGACAGCCTCAAGGTGGCCCAGCTGGTGCACAGGCAGGAGATCCTACAGGAGCTGGTGGCGGTACTATAGGGACAGGCTCAGTGCCTACTCCAGGTGAACCTGGGTTCTCAGCTAATACTGGACAAGGTGCTGCATGAATAATTTAAAACCTTTAGTAAACGATAAAGTCCTATGGGATTCTTTTCTAGAAGAAGTAGATAAAAGAATCTCAGAGGTTCACAGAGTAATGGAACAATCCACTAGGGCAGAGGATTTGTATAGACTGCAAGGTCAAGCATTTGCTCTACGTAAAATAAAACAGTTGAGGGATCAAGTTAATGGATAGACAAATGAGTATGTTTGAAGAAGGTGGTATTGCAGATGACGGAATGGATCGTGATCCTGTATCAGGTAATGAAATACCTTCAGGCTCTCTTGCCAGTGAAGTCCGTGATGATATACCAGCTCAGTTATCTGAAGGTGAGTATGTAGTACCTGCTGATGTAGTAAGATACTTTGGTGTAAAAGTATTTGAAGATATGCGAATGGAAGCCAAGATGGGCTTACGTGAAATGGAACAAGATGGTAGGATAGGTGGTGAGCCAGTTGAACCTAATAAAGGTATGACTGAAGCTGATCTAGCTGATCTTGAACAGATGATGAGGACTGGTGTAGCTAATGGCGGTCTTATGGATAAGATGGCTTACACCGCTATGAACGATCCACTAGTAAATAAAAAGTTAAACGAAGGTGGTATGACTGTAGGTTTTGCTACTGGTGGTATGGCTCAATCTCCTTACAATGATCCAACTCGGATAGATCAAGTCATTGGTCAGTTTATGCAGATGACTAAAAACAATCCTGGAATTATGGATGAGTTAGCTAAACGTGGTATTACCATTAATCGTACCCCAGCTACTAATCAACCTGGACAGATGCAAGCACAGAATGCTCCTGCTCAAACAACTAATCCAGTAACTAATCAAGCACCAATTAAAGCTGCTGAGGGTACTTACTTAGATCCATTGTCTATGACAGGTTTAGGTACTACAATAAAATCAAATCAAGTTAAACCTTTAAATATGACTGATGATCAAACAAAGTCTTATTCATTAACTCCTACATCTATATCTTCTATGTATGGTATTCCAGGTGGATCTTACTTTTATCAAGGCCCAGGTGTACCTAAATCGCCTGAGGAAAGACCTATTAAGACTCCTCCAGTATGTGCTCCAGGTACAGTGTATGATGAAGAATCAGATAGCTGTGTACCTGAAATGGAGTCTACAACTCCTGTAGAAGATGCACAAGAAGGTACACAACCTAGAGATAAAGATAATATGGATGGTATAGGTGGTACTGAAGTGTCTACACCTTATGTCGAAAAAGGTTGGAGAGTACAAGCAACTGAACAACTTGATTGGTCTAACCCAGAAGACTTTGATGCTTATATGAAAGAGCTATCTAAACCTCAAGAAAAAGTAAGTGGTTTAGCTAAAGCTGTATCACTAACCAATCCATTATGGGGGCCAGCTATGGTCATCGGTCAAAAGATGGAAAGAAAAGCAACAATTAATAAAATTAAAGCTATGGAAAATATAGCAAACTTAATTGGTGATTCTGTGCGAGCTGAATCTGCAGTAAAAGCTGGAGAATCTTATAAAGCTAATATGACTGAAGATCAAAAAGCTTTTGCTGATACTCAGAATGGTGAAGGTTATACTATAACATTAGTGAATCAAATTATGGGTAGGGGTTTTCTTGATGATGTGGAAGGAACTAGAGGTAATGGTTTCCATAGTGTTGCTGACTTACAGAACATGCCACAGTATAAAAAAGATGAACTTAAAAATGCAATAGAAGCAAATAATGAAAGACTTAGAGAAGCTGCACTATCTTCTGCACAAAGAAAGAAAGATGCAGAAGCTGCAGAACTTAAAGAAAAAGCTGAAGCAGCAGCAGCAACTAAAGAAAAAGCAAGACAAGCTGCTGAAGCAGCATCACTAGCTGAAGCAAAACGTAGACAAAACGAAGAAGCTGCAGCTAATGCTGCAAGAATAGCTAGGGGTAACAATAGAGATACTTCTTGGTCTGGTGGTCAAGTTGTTGCAAATCAGTCACAACCTAGTCGTAAAAGAAATAGTACTCAAGTAAAAGCTGCTGCAACAAAGGCACTTAAACCGGGACAAAAATTAGCAACTGGTGGTAGAGCTAGAGGCGGCTTAATGAAGAAACCAAAAAAGAAATAAATACCTATAAGGTATCCAAACAACGATAAGGCTACTCAGCAATAATGCTGACCCCAACATAAGGATAATGGATATGCCAGAACTAAGTACAATGGAAACCCCAAAGACTGCAGGATTTGTAGATAGGGGTTACAATAATAATAAAAAACGTGCAGCTATGGAAGCTGAAGAAAAAGAGATAGAACGTTTAGAAGCAGAGGCTCGTGGTGAAACTGTTGAAGAAGAATCCGATGGCGAAGGATCTGAGGCAACCGAAGTA
>Ga0233402_1000364_pt1 | contig 17473 bp, 16 predicted proteins | sample 54DmetaG_FD_182705 | JGI IMG/M metagenome (GOLD analysis project Ga0233402, IMG submission 182705) | Seawater microbial communities from Monterey Bay, California, United States - 54D | ecosystem: Environmental > Aquatic > Marine > Coastal | place: USA: California | collected 2016-11-11 | reverse complement strand
TTAAGGTTTTATTAGTTAATGTTTGTGTATCAGTCAACTGAACAATATTACCATTTGTAATACTTGCTATTTTAGTAGCTGTGGCAGCATTACCAGTCACATCACCGGTTAAGTCACCAGTTACATCTCCTGTTAGATCTCCTGTAAACGTTCCAGCAATAGCTCCAGTTCCTGTAATCGTTGGAGAGGTTAAGGTTTTATTAGTTAATGTTTGTGTATCAGTCAACTGAACAATATTACCATTTGTAATACTTGCTATTTTAGTAGCTGTGGCAGCATTACCAGTCACATCACCGGTTACATCACCCGTTAGATTTCCAAAAATAGGGTCACTAAAAGTTTTAATACCTGCTACAGCTTGATCTCCAGATAACATCACCGCTCCAGTAGTGCCTGGCATATTTTGAGAATTAATTGCGAATAAAGCAAATGGAACAGCAGTGAAAGGGGCATTGCTTATTTCAGAGAAGTTAGAACAACTTGGATCAACACTTAAATCTATTTTTAAATTTTTAGGTAAAGTACTCCATTTAATATCTTCAAAACTGCTAGCGTATCCACCTGTTTTAGTCTCAGTTCCAATAATTAAATTTACCATCCCATAATTATCTGTTTTGGTGGTAAATATTTCTTCATATTCAATAGTATTGAATTCATCAATAATTGCAAATTTTAAACAAATGTTTTTATCCGCAAGAGGTGCTTTGTTATCTTCAACACCAGGGAGTTCTTGGTTGATGGGATCTAAAATTAGTGCTTGATAGGATATGCCTTTGGTTTGACCAAAGCCAATGTATCCAAAAAATAAAAAAAGAAGAAGTATTTTTTTCATAAGAATGATCGTCGCTTAAAATAGATAAAATAAAAGACCAAATTGAAACTGATGTGTATTAAAAGATATTTTTTCATCAGAATTATTAAATACATTGAACGTTTTAGAAAAATTATATCCAAAGTTTAAATTTAAATTTTTGCTTACATCATATTTATAATTAAACCCTAAGAAAGGTTGTAAATTTATACCCGAAAAATCTTCGTTTTTAGTTATATCGTAATAATAGTTATTGATAAACTGATCGCCGTTTACTAATACAGAAGAGTTAAAACCAAGGTTTACAAAAGCGTCTATACCAGTATTAAAACAGTTGTCATATAATTTGAATGCAATTTTATTCAGAATTCCAATATATTTTGTTTCCCAGGAATAATTTTTACTGTAGTTAGATGCCTCGGCATTAAATTCATTATAAACGATCCCAACGAAGTAGTGCAATCTACTATTTCTTACATTGGAAACATATCCTATTTCAAAATTATTACCCGATCCACTTCTAAAATTCAAATTTTGATCACTTCCGTTAGAACTTTTGTAATCAAAGTGGGTAATATTTTTTCCTACAGCGACATAAAGCTCTTGTGCATTTGATAAAGAAGAGTATAGAATTAAGATTAAAATTAGATGACTGATTTTCATTGTTTAATAATTTTGGAATAATAACTTAATTTATTACTGTCTAATTTTACTAGGTATATACCTCTTGATAAGTTGGTTAGGTTTAATGAATATAGATTATTTTTAACAATAGCCTTTCTCGTATGTACGATTTTCCCATTGATGTCAAAAATTTGAATCAATATTTTGTTTTTGTTTAAATTTTTAAATTGGAAATTAACGATTTCAATAAAAGGATTAGGGTATGTTTTTACGAGAATATTTTTTGGTTTTAATAAATAGGTTTCCCAGTTGGATTGATGAAACCCTTGCTGGACAATTACATCAGCTGAATAATTTCCAATTGCTGACAATTGCCCTACTGTTTGTTTTATTGTTAGCCCTGAATTTGTATTTGTTGTATTAGACTGAGAACTTATCATTTGACGATGAATATTCTGACAGTAAAAACTTTTAGTTACTATGATTAAAATAATTGTTAAGGTTGTTTTCATAAAATAGTAAATCCTAAAAATAGTAATTAAATCCTAAAAAACGAGATATACAGTTAAAAACACATGTTTTATCTAAATTTTTTAAAAGTTGCTTTAAGTTTTAAAAAATAAATAGGGTTGCTTTTTGAACTTACCATGAAAAAATTATAAAGAGGATACATAAGACTTTTACCCCTTTTTTAAAAGATCAATTTTAAAATAACAAAAAAAATCCAGCATTTTGCTGGATTTTTTTTTGAGTTTATTTCTTTATGAGTTTGAAGGAACCTATAATTTTATTAGACTCGTCATAGGTTCTCAATAGATATATATTTTTTGTTAATTTTGAAAGATCTATTGTTTGAGAAGTTGACTTCATGACCTCTCTTCCTGTTAAATCAAAAACTTTGGCAGTAGAAAAATCAAATGATATGTGTATGAATGAGGATGTTGGGTTTGGAAATATCACAAACTCATTTGCTCTAATATCATCTGTGCTAAGGGAAGTCCCTGCATAACTTATTGAATTATTTTCAATCAAATAATAAGTAATATAAGGTTCCTCACCTAGATTACCATTTGGATCTGTTATTTCTAATTTAAGTTCAATATATCCATCCTGTAGGGAAGACAAGTCTAAATTTGAAATATTGAACTCTTCCGATGAAATATCTCCTGTAAACGTTAATGGATCATTCGAATTTAGTTGTTTAACACCGGAGGCTCTTGATGCGTTTGAATTGTAGTTTTGTGCTGTAGCTGAATAGGTTCCACCAACATCTTCACTTTCTACAACAACATCAATAAGTAAATCATCGAGGCTTGATGAACCATCATTTTGGAGATTAGATCTCGTGTAATAGGCTTTAGGGTATACAACATCTTTGGTGTAGGCTGTAGTATTAGTAGTTACCAATTTATCTTCTGAGTCTGTAATTTGAACCGTCAAATTTACTTCTCCATCCAAGATTCCTTCAGTGTTCATATTTTCAATGATAACCTCGTTTGCAGTAAGGGTTCCTTCGTTTCTGACGACAGCTCCACCCCCAAATCTAGAGTAAATGGTGGCGACATAATTTAATCCTTCGCATGGAGTACAGCTCATACTAACTTTAATAGAACCTACATTCCCTGCATTAATGACCTTGTCTAAAATTTCAATTTCAAGGGGTGTGTCTAGAGTTATTTCAGAATCTATGGTATCAAAACGAACATATTCCACAAAATTATAGCTTTTTGTATTACCTACTTTATCTTGTATGATGATGTCTGAAATTCCCCAAACTCCCGCAGCAGAACCTTGTGGCAATACCAAATCAAATCTATAATTTTTCCAATTTGAATTCATGTCAGGATCCTCATTTGCAAGATCTAAATCAGGATGGTTCATGGTAGCATTTCCTGTTTGATACCCAAATTGTTTTCCTTGAGGGTCACGAAGAATTAGTGATACACTTCTAATTCCCGCTTCATGCCCTGGAAAATCTGACAAATCCCTGGCGTTAAAATTGATATCTACCCTTGTTTCACCATTCGGAGCTTCAGGATTTGTGGGTTCTGCGGTTACTGTAATGTTATTTTGGTCTATTTCTGGTTTTACCATGTCTGGAAACTCTGTTTCTATGTAGATGGTTTTTCTCAGAGCAACAAAACTATCAACACCATTAGAAAAAGTATTATTAGGATCCTCTGAAATTGTAACATTAGAGCCATTACCTGCCTCATCTCCTATATACATTTGTACAAATCCATATTCCCCTGAAGGAAAATAATCTTCGATAAAAAGATATCCTTCCATTTCTTTAACAAATTGACTTTGATCTTTTGCTATTGTTCCTAGCTCCTTAAAATATGTTTCTGATTGATCAGGGTTGGGGAAATCAATTCTCATATTAGCTGTTCCTACATTGAGAGTCTCTTCCCATTTAGCAACCACCTTGATGGCTTGCCCTGGCGTACCATTTTCATCAAGAGTAGCGTTAAATCCATAGCCAATATTAAAGTTACCTTCAATTTTCTCTGCCGAATACTCAATGAATTTAGGGGGAGTTGTATCTTCTAAAGGGCTTTCAATCCATAGTTTTGCTCCTACAGTAGAGGTGTTTTCATATCGTTGGTTTCTAACCTGATCATAAATAACAGCTGAACCAAGATTCCAGTATCCAGATTTAGAATGTTTACTTAATGTAGCAGAACCTACAAGAACTGAATCTATAGTACCATTTTGCGGGTGTAATCTTATATCAAAAATAGTTCCTATAGATGATGAAAACCTAGTATAAACTTCTACAGCTCCGTCTATAGCAGGATCTTCAGAATCAAGAACTACTTTCATTGTCACTACTTTATCCTCCTCTGGAGCACCTGTAACATCCAAATCGAGTTCTATGATTTTACCTGGGAAGGTGTAATCTGGATATAAATTATACACGGTAAAAGTTAAATCTTCTCTTATTTGAGCTACATATCGAGTTCCATGCATAATTCGATCTCGGATAAACTCGTATTTAGCCATTGAGACATTGATCAATCTATCTGGATTAGTCAAGTAAATGGCAATTGATTCCGCCATATCTTCATTTGGATTTTTTGCATGTGCGTAGGCAGAAACAAATTCTGTAGTGTTGTATGTTGACCATCCCGATGCAGACGTTGGATCTTCAAACCAACCTCCAAGTTCTATCCAATCCTCTTTGGTTGAATCATCAAAAGTATATTCCCATAAAAAATGTGCTTTTTCATGAAGGATCAAACGTCTCGTGTCACTTAAATTTCCTCCTGCAAATGCTTTGCTCATAAATTCAATAGTTTCCATACCTGTCCAAGCGATGGCTGCTGCTTGTCTGTAGGCTGGAACTGGGTGATCTTGACCGTCTATACGACGAACCAAATACTTTAGCCCCTCTTGTTTGTGAAACCCCTCAGGAAGTTCTTCAAACATGGCAAGAATTTCAAGTTTTTCTGAGTTATAAAATTCTTGAAAGTTAGATTTAGTCTCATTCATTAGGGTTTCTAACTCGTCATCAGGATTCAAAAATCTAATCCCAAAACTTTCTTGAGCAAGATTATTTAATGCATTGGTATCCTGTGCAAAATTTGTGATAAAGTTTACCACCGAATGATATAAGCGTTTAGAGAAAAACTTTCCTCGAATCCCATCTAGTTTTACAATTTGTGGGTTGGCATAGGTAAAGGCATTCTGGCTAACTGTAGCATGTTTAATACCGTCAATTTCCTCAATAGAAATATCCTCAAAAATTTCTTCATTGGACAAATAAAATACTCCCTTAACATTTTCACCAGTAGAATAATCAACCTTTGAACCTTCTCCATATGGGTTATCGGGTAAGTTAGAAAACATTTTGTACAACCTGTATGCATCTTCATTTGACCAAGGTTCAATATCATCAGAAAGTATTACTCCATATTCTGTTCGCAGTTTAATAGAAGAAAAGTTTGTAGGAACGGAAACGGTGTTGTTGATTACTGTAATTTGAGTAGGTTCAGCAACATAAGATTGTGTGGAATGCCCTGCTGCAGACCCATCATCTCGCCAATTATAGGAAAAATCACCTTCGGTGGCTTCTGTTAAACCAAAAGTTATTTGCGTATCATTTGGGATCGATACTACTTGTTGTGAAGGGTAGGTATAACCCGTTGCGTCAAGTTTGACAGCCCAATTACCATCGCTAAGTGAAAACACAGCTGAAGTGGGTGAATCACTAGCGTGTATCCACTTTTTCAATAGGGATTCAGAAGATTTTTGTACAATGACCCTTACAGAATCATTTTCTTTTATTCCATTAACGGTAACTTCAAATTGTGTTTGAGAAAAAATGGAAACAGATAGCAATAAAAAAAATAACTTAAGTAGCGTATTCTTCATGATCATTGTTTTAAGTAAAAATTAATTTAACTGATATTATGAAATATTTTAAAGCAATTGAAATTAATTTTTTCTTTCTGTTAAAGGTTGAAAAGGAATAATTTCGCTGTACTTTTTTTGTTTTATTTTCTCATAGCTTATCAAATATACTTTTTTAAATTGATAAAATTTGCCCATATTTAGCTCATTTTTTGTATATTGTAATATGTTATATTTACTGGCTAGTATTATCCTTTTTTCAATAAATAATTTGTTATGGGCGCATTATGCTCCAAAACAGAGTATCTATCTGACGATATTCAAACGTTCAAGCTTTACTAGCCTATTTATAGGAATTATTTTTATTGGAGTTTTGTCATACGGCCAACAAGTTTTTCCCACAAAAGAGCTTCTTAACTTATTCATGATAAGTTGTGTGGGCTTTGCAGGTTTGAGTTTTTTAGTTCTTGGTTTCAAGAAAGGGAGTATTTTACAATATGCAATTTATAGCCTTTTGTTCACCTTTGTTCTAGGCTTTGTTGCAGAATACCAGATACAGCGTGACTGTTACTGGAATATTTTTTCTTTGTTATTTGTAAGTTTTGGCTATTTGTATTTCATCTTTAAACAGTTTAACGAGCAGAAAATAACTTTTAGGTCCAAACAGGCGCATGCATACTTTTTTTTAGCACACCTTTGTTTTGCATTTCTCCTCATAATTCAAATGGAATTTTTGAAAAGTATCTCTGAAGTAGTAATCGCTTTGATACAGGAATTGAGTATATTTATTTTAGCAGGACTTGTATTATTGATACAACCAAGAATGACTGAAGCTAAGAAAATTCCCATATGGCATTTTGCAGTATTTGCCATACCCCTTACTCTGGCAGTTTTATTGGGTTTAGAAGGGTTAAAAAGCACTAATCCATTTCACTCGTTACTTATAGGTCTTTTAACTCCTGTTGTAACCTTGCTTTTGGGAGTGTTTTTCGGTAAAGAAACACTTAATTTAAAGTCACTTCCAGGGCTACTGATTATGATCCTTGGAATGTTAGTTTTTTATTTATAAGGATATGAAAGCAGCACAAAAACAACTTCGAATAGATATTGAAAGGAAAATTGGTTTTAAAATTATGTCTTCAACAGATGTCAAAGCATTTATTAATATCCTTGGAGAATATCAAATAGTCGATCTTAGTTTTAATACTTTAAGGCGCTTTTGGGCCCTATTACCTCAGACGAAAGCAAGTCAAAACACCTTAAATAAATTATCTTTTTTTTTGGGATACCCATCTTTTTTTGGATATGTTAAAGAAAAAAATAAATTTGAACTTTGGCATACGGAAGTAAAAATTCAACGTCTTAAATATAAAGAGGACCTTAGTTCTTCAGATTTGAAGTTTATTAATAAAATATGTCTAACTCAGGGGACAGTGCATTATTTTATTAGCCTTTTTGAGCATGCTGTCCAATATGAAAAATGGAACTATATTCATACGCTTTTCAATTCAAAATATTTGAATTTATTTGGTAAAACAAAGACTGAAGCTTTAGAGTATAATGTGAAGATCGCGGCTTTGATTTTTATGAAATTGAAATCCATTCCTCTAGCTGATTTTAAAAAAATTATTACGAAGTTGATTGAGATAAAAAATTTTAAAGAAAATATCATTTATATTTTCGTAGATCTCAATAATATAAACGGTAGATATGGCTATTTGATTGACATGATAGCTAAGAATAATATCGAAAAGGAGGAAGAGATTTTTATCAAACTACTTAAAGGTCAAGCTCATTTTTTGAATCATGGTACAACAAAAAAAATGAAGATTGACGAATCGATACTTTTAACCCTTCCAGAAACTTTAAGAGGTCGATATTTAGGTTTTCAAATTTTGCATGCTTCTCAAATCTCAGACCAAAATTCGGAACAATACTACTGGAGGTTATTTTTTGATTTAATAGTTGAAGACACCGATATTAGAAATTATTTACATGAATTTATTCATCATCTACTTTTAGCCAAACAATTTGAAAAAATGGATAATCTTATGAGTAAATATTTTGATGATATATTAGATTTATTTCATGTCCATCATTATCTGGATGTATTTCTTTACAATCTTATCGATGCAATGTCAAGCTACCGGTCTTCGAACGTAAAGAGAGCAAATATTATATTTAAAAATTTAGACACAGACAAGTTGATATTCGATTCCTATTGTGATTATTATTTAATATTTTACAACATTACAGGCTACCACTTGAGCAATACCCAGCATGAAAAAAATAAATTCAAACAAGACTATTTAAAATCAATAAGGGGATCTGGCTTTATGTTATTTAGTGAAGATTATTTATTAAATTATTTTGAGTCCTAGTATTTTTATCATTTAATAATCTGTATAATCTCATTAAAGAGTCCTTTTTGGATATTTTAAAAGAACAGAGACAGGGAAGACTAACTATTTTTGACATCTAGCGTATCTAATTAAAAAAAAGATCTGCAATTTTACAAACCTTTTTTGGTTGAGTTATTTTGAGATCAAATTATTCAAAATCTGGAACATCTCCTGTAAACAAATCTGCTGTCCATGTAGCTCCAAAAATTGGTACTGGATATGAAATCTGAATTTGTGTCTCAGACAGAAAACTGATTGTTTGATTAACTGACGATCCTGGTGGTGTTACAACAAGTTTATCTAAGGTGTTTTCTGCGATTGCAGCGCAATCCGAGCAACTACCAATTTTATTGAAACTATAATCATTACAAGTTCCATTAAGTTCTGTTCCATTTATTGTTAAACCTTCACTAGAGAATGAATAGTAGTTTATTTCGTCTTGACAAAAAAAGCAATCATCAGGCTCTTCAATTTGTTTATAGGTATTTCCTTGAAGTTTTTCAAAAACTGTTTTTGGAACGATAGGTTCTTCTGTATCGTCTGAATCCGAGCTGGAACAAGCGGTTAAAAAGCAAAGCAAAATTAGGGTGGGAGCGTAGAATATTTTTTTCGTATTTTTAAAAATTAAATTAATTTCAAACATAGCAAAGAATTTTTTTAATTGCAAAAGAAAATTAATAATAATTGATTTATTTTTTATCTCTTATGAGCAACTTTGGAGCAACCCTAAAAAACAAAAACCTTATAAATAATTGTTTATAAATGAGTTACAGTATCTTTTTGTGAAGTAAAACGGAGTGGAATTGATCCTATTTTTGAGAGATTATTTTTTTTAACACCTTTTTATTTTTCAATTGATAATTTTATTTTAATTTCATAATTCGTCTTAATAATTTATAAGAATGAAGAATTGTATAATACTTACTTTAATAATTTTAATGTCTTGTTCATCACCAGACGCAAAATTAGAGGATATAAAAGATAATTCAGTAACCTACACGCTAAGAGTAGAAGCAGGACCAGGAGGATCTGTTTCAACTGAAGGAGGTGTTTATGAATCAGGTACAGAAATTACAATTGACGCTATCTCAAATCAAGATTATGAATTCGTAAATTGGTCAAACGGATCTACAGAATCTTCATTGGTATTTACCATTACAGAAGACACCTCTCTAATAGCAAACTTCAAATTAATCGGACTTAATTTTACTAGAAACAGTTTAGATATTGTTAATCCAAACGCTAGGAAAGTTGACCTAGTAACAACTCTAAATGCTAACCCGGGAATATTTGTATATCAAAAAAATGGATTTAAATACTTAATAGTTCCTGGTGTCTCAGATGCACAACAAACAAATAGAGAAAGTTCTCCTAGAGGGAAGACTTTTGTATTCTATAAAGATGCTACAGGATGGTCAGATTATAGCATAGAGAACGATCAAGCGAGTACTTGGGTTGTTAGAAATTTTGATTATAACTCAGATTTCTTTGTTCTGGGAGATGCCAACGAAATTGGAAATGATTGGAGAAATTGGAAAGGTGATGTTATCAAAGGAACTCCATATAATGGAAAGATAGAGTGGGAAAGAGTAACGAATCCATCTCAAATGGGGTTTTTTCATGACGTATCTGTTGGGAATCTAAATTCTGATAATATACCAGATATCCTTGGTGTAGGGTTTAAGTTTTTTTTAGGAAATCAAAATGGATATGATTTTGTAGGAGACGATATAAACTTTATCAATCCATTAATTGAGTACAATTTTAATACTAGACCTTTTGCTATTGAACTTTATGACTTTGATGGAGACGGGGTTGATGAAATTATATCATCAGACTATCGCGAAACTTATGGGGCCTCTGAGTCTAATAGAGTAACTATTCATAAATATAATTCAACAGAAACAACTTTTAAGCAAATTTTCACTTCTAACGATCCTACTTCACTCCACAATGAAGATATGGCGGCGACATCAATACAAGTTTTTGACTTTACTAATGATGGTAAAAAAGACATCAGTATTGCAAGGGAGTCGAATAGTGGAGAATCTTTTGAAATATGGATAAATAACGGTGATTTAACTTTTAGTCCTCATTTTTCAAAGAAATTTCAATGTAATCAATTCAATATGTTAGAATTTGAAGTTTTTGATGCGAATGGTGATGGGAATTTAGATATAATTTTAAGGCCAGAGACTTGTGGTGGTCAACCAACAGAATCATTCTTATATTCATCATATCGTGAATCAGGAAAAGGGGTAAGATTAAATGATTGTATTTGGTTGAATGATGGTTCTGGAAATTTTAGAGTTTATGACGAAGAGGAACTTACTTCTCCTCTGTGGGTCGATTATTTATTTCCGTATCTAGAAAATGGTGTTTTACATTTTGTAGGTTTTGAGTATGATCCAGATGATTATAATAATGAAAATAATTCTATGAATATAGATGTAATTGATTTTGAAGTTGACTTAAGATAATTACCGTTTCATAGGTTACTTAAGTCATTAATAATTTAACTTTAAGGGTGTAGTAACCCCTTTTTCAATCTTTTTTTATACCTCCCGAGCAACCTTTGGAGCAACCTTAAAAAACAAAAAACCCGTAATTAATTGTTTATAAATGAGTTACGGGATAATTTTGTGGTACCTCCAGGAAGAATTTACTTTATTTCATTTAATCTTAAAAACACCTAAATCATTAAAAATTAATGATATAACATCATTTTTATTATAAAGACATAAAATGAAATAAAGACAAATAAACTACAAATAACTAAACTGCGCACACCTTTGAGCACACCCTTTATGCGCTGTATATTAGCTGTATGAGGAAAATAGTTAAACCACAATTAGGAACTGTAAGGTACAATTTGAAGGAGTCCAAAGAGACATTAAAACAAAGTAGAAAAGAAAGTCCAATTTCATTGTGGTTTTCCTATGGGAAACGACAAAGATTAAGATATTCAATTGGAATATCAGTAGGTTATGCAGATTGGGATTTTGAAAGACAAAGGGTTAGAAGAAATCGAAGTCTTATAATTAATTCAGCAACAGTTAATAGGTACCTTGACAAGTTACAGAATGAACTCATTCGTGATCATTCGGAATTAGTATTGGAGGGAAAAGAAGTCAATAATGAAGTTTTAAGATCTATTCTCGATAGGTTGACAAATCGAAATATTGAATCAGAAGTAAAAGTAATTCAAGATGATTTTTTTGTTTTTGCAGATGAGTTCATCGAGGAGAAGAGGGGTAGTATTGAAAATGTTACTTTACTACTATATAAACAGTCCTTAAAGAAACTTAAATTGTTTTCAGATTCCACAACATCAATTGATTTCACATCTTTCACAAGACCTATTTTAAACGACTTTAAGAGGTTTTTGGAGGTTGAACAAGGGTTTAAATTAAACACCATTTCAAAACATTTCAAATCAATAAAAACAATTGTGTTGGAGGGGAAGAGGAGAGGTTTAATTGGAGATGTAGATTTCAGGTTGTTTTCAATTCCAACGGAGGAGCCAACAAAGATTTATTTAAGTGAGAATGAAATATGTAAGATGAAGGATTTAGATCTTTCAAATGACAAGACTATGGAGTTGGCAAGAGATATTTTCTTAGTGGGTTGTTATACTGGACAACGAATTAGTGACTACAATAGATTATCTGGTATTGATATTGTAGAAAAGGATGGGGTCCATTTTTTTGAAATTCTTCAAAAGAAAAGTGGTGTTAAGGTTAACTGTCCAATCACACAGGAACTAAAAGAAATTATGCACAGATATAATAACCAACCCCCTCCAAAACTATCAGACCAAAAGATAAACAAGTATCTCAAGTTGATTGGTAGAAGATTAGATATGAATGAAGATGTTTTATGTCATGATACAAAGGGAGGAGTAAAAAGAACCTATATTCGTCCAAAGTGGGAAATGTTGGAGTCACATACTGCACGTAGAAGTTTCTGTACCAATATGTACTTAAAAGGAATGTCAATTCAAGATATCATGCATTTTTCGGGTCATAAAACTGAAAAGGAATTTCTTAAGTATATTAGAATCACATCAGATGAGCGCACCCGACATATACTGAGACAGGGATTTTTTAATGTGTAAATTATAAAGTTATAAGGTGCTTTAGTTACCAGTAACGTTAGTCAACTTCTCTAAAACCTTTAAAAAATCCAATTGTAAAATCTACAATCCATTTAATGGATAAAAAACTAAACCACAAAATAGAGATGAAAATGTGCCAAAATACTTTAATGAAATTAACAAAGAGAATGATCAACATGTAGATCATTTGAAAAGTAGCAGCGTTTTTCCCTCTTACTTGAACACCTCCTAATTTGAAACTGGAGTAATTCGGTTTTAGGATGTTATAAGAACCTCTTTTATTTTTGAGGGAGGTACTAATCCCATTTTTTGAAACATTAAAGTTAAAAGGACCACTATTGTATCTTCCAATGAACTGAAAGTTTCCGTTTTGGAAACCCATTCTTGCTCCCTTAAATAATCGTTTGTGAAGACGAAGTCCGTGTTTAGTGTTTATAGTAGCGCCAACTCCATCTCCTTTAAATGTTTTCGTTGCAGAAACACCACCAGTTCTTGAAACTCGGACATTTTTTCCTCTGTATTCTATTCTTTTTGAAGGGTTGTCTTTATCTTTTGAATTAGTGCTTGACATGAGTCAAAATTAAGAAATTAAAATAAGGAGATTGAGATGTTTGAATTTTGATTTCCCCTCCCCCTATTATTCAAAGTTGCAGCATAATTTCTTCTTTTAACGATCCACTTAACTTGGACGATATACAATTCTCCTTCCTTTAAAATACTTAAGTAACGAGTGTAAGTTAGACTGCTTTTTCGAAAGCATTTTCTATATCGCTTAATGTTACAGCAACTTGTTTTTCGGCAAGAAACTTATAAATCAATAATCGCATTGCTGTAACTCTAATATTTTTTGAGTCTAAAAATTGTTCTATTTTTTGCATAATTTTTAATGTTCTTCGTTACCAAATGGTTTAATAATAATTCCTACGCTAAAAATAAAGCCGTCTGTTGGTGCATAAATTTCTGGAAATTCTGGATTTTCGTGTGGTGGTAAAACCAAAGGCGAAAACCTACTTTGTCGTCTGTCTGTGAAATTTTCAAAATTCACAAAAGCACTACCAAATTTAAAGTTTCGCATTAACAATAATCCCATTGTGACAAAATCTGTCGTTTCAGTTCCGTTTGATAAAAACTGCTTTCCTGTATAAAATGTCTCGTAACCAATTCGCCATTTATCAGATTCGTACATTAATACACTTCCTGCGTTATGTTTTGCTGTCAATGGTTTTTGTGGATTTCCTGCCAAATAGTTCAGTTTCGTGTCTATAAGTGCATAATTTAAAAACCATCTAAAATCTTTATAAGTAAACTTAATATTTGTTTCTGCTCCTTTGCTTAAAATTTCGTCAGTTGCATTTTCAAATGCAAACAAACCGTTATTTGTACTATTTAATAACAATCCGTTATTAATCGCTGTAACATAAAAAAGTTGATTAATGGAAAAACCAATGGTTTCAAATAAACGTGTTTGATAATTGAAATCAAGATTTACACCATAAGAACGTTCTGCTTTTAATGAAGATTTATCAATGCCAATTATATTTTCAAAATTGATAAATTCAGCCTCTTCTGTAAAAATATCTGGAATTTTGTAGCCTAAACCACCACCAATTCTGCTTGAAAATCCATTATCATTTTTATAAAGCAAAGAAATTCTTGGAAGCGGAAAAAAGCCAAAATCAGTATTGTAATCTGCTCTTAATCCAGTTTCTAAAATCCAACTATCGGAAAGGTCATAAATATTGTTAGCAAACAAACCGTAAGTGATGTCGGTTTGGTCACGTTGCAAAGTTGCATTATCATTTTCATCAAAGTTGGAAGTGTATAAATTTGCTCCAAAAATCCAATCCGCTTTTGAAGTCTCTCTTTGATAAGTGATTTCCGTAAATGTGTTGGTTTGTTTACCATCAAAATTGAAATCGGGAATCGTTAAATTTCTATCGAAAAAGGATACACTATTTTTAATGCTCAAAGAACTAATAGAATCTATTTGAGTTTTGTAAACTGCTTGACTACTCAATCTTTTTGAAATGTTTTCCTCTGTATATTGATGAATTCCATTTTCGCCACTTTCTATTTTAGTAATGTCTCCACCAATTCTATCGTCATAAGTTCCGTTTAGACCTAACCAAAACGTAGTTTTGTCAGAAGGATAATAAAAGAATTTTGGATTAAATGAAATAGATTTAGTTTTTGGTAAATTACTAAAACCATCATCTTCTGGGTCATAAGCTTTTTGATAGTGACCAGAACCGTAAAGCGAAATACCAAACTTTTCATTCCGTTTACTGTAAAATACATTTGCAGTACTTCCCAACGCTTGTGTTTGCGTAAGCATAATATCTAAAGCAGGTTCTTCGTCTGGTGTTTTTGATACCATATTTATTAAACCTGCAATTGCTCCACCACCATAAAGTGTAGATGAACTTCCTTTAATAATTTCAAATTGTTGCAAATCTAAAGGTGGAATTTGTAAAATACTCAAACCACTTGAAAAGCCTCCATAAAGTGGAAATCCATCTCTCAAAAGTTGTGTGTAACGACCATCGAGTCCTTGAATTCTAATATTTGTACTTCCGCTACTTAAAGAGGTTTGTTGCATTTGAATTCCTGTGCTTTCACGTAGAACCATAGAAATATTGGTTGGATTCATAATTGCTTTTTCTCCCATTTCCTCAACTCCAATAAATTCAATTCTTGTTGGAATTTTTTTTACGGTTCTTGTACTTCTTGAAGATTGTAATACAACTTCATCCAATTCGTTTCCACCGCTTTTTAATTTGAAAATCAAGTCTGAATTACTTGGGATTTGAATAGTTGTCTTTAGAGTTTCAAAGCCTAAAAAAGAAACTATGATTATATGTTCGCCATTCGGAATTTCGTTAAAAGTTGCAATTCCGTCAAAATCGGTTACTGCTCCTTTTTCTAATTCCTCAAAATATACTGTTGCTCCAAATATTGGCTCGTTTTCGGATTCTGAAATTACTTTTATTTGTATATCAGATGTTTGTGCTTTAGCAGAAAAGCACGTTATAATTGTGAGCATTGCGCTCAATATGTATTTATTCATTGAAAATGTAAATATTAATTAACTTTAAAATTTTGACTTTTAGTCGATATTTTTAGCTAATTAATTGTGGCGGTTGCCAGATATTGGAATGAAAGTTAAATCTGTAGATTGATTGATAGACAGATAATATTTCTGTAGAGATTTGATTATTAACACCTAATTCAAAAGTTTGAATTGGTTCATATGTAATTGCGATTCCGCAACAATTACAAATACAAGTTATTGGACAAGTATCATCACTATCGTTTTGATGATTGTGTTCAGCAGATATTTCTTCTTGGTGTTGGTCTTCAGTATTATTTCCGTCAGAACAAGGTTTGATTGACAAACCAAGAATTAATAATGATAGTATGATAGTTATAAATTTCATTGGCACAAAGATAAATAAATTTCAATGCAATGGTGTTGCAAAGTCATTTCTTAATTCTGTTTTGGGTTTCGTTTTTTCTTAATTAAAGTTCCCCCTACGGCAAACAAACTAATTCCGTAAACGAAACTGTCGGCAAGCATATCTAAACTGTCGGCAACAAGTCCCATTGACTTAGAGATAATTCCTATTGTTATTTCAATTATGAAAAACGTAAAATTTATAGCAAGTACAGACCAAAGTAGTTTTTTTTGGTTTGAATTTTCTTTAAATTCTGTTTGGTCAGTTTGTTCGGTCGAGATTTTCTTTCCGCCTAAATTTAATTCGATAACAGACTTTTCGATTTGGTGAATTTCTCCGCAGTGAAAAACAGTCAATTTTCGGTTGAGAATATCAAATTCTAAATTTGCAATACTTGAGATCCCGTCTAATTTCATACGAATGAGATTCTCCTCTGAAGGACAATCCATTTTGTCAATTTTGAAGCGCGTTTGATTCAAATTTTTGGTCTAATTAATATAGTATCAAAAATAAAAAAAACCGTTATACTGTTATAGTTTAACGGTTTTTTTAAATATATAGAATCTGATTTATTTCGAAAGGACGAAAGGAAAACTAAGTGATACTTTTTCCCAGCTTAATGAAATAATACCTTCTTTGTTGTTGAGTTTTTCAACTTGATAAGTCAGTTGCTCAGTTATTTGTTCAGAGATTTCAGGAGTTACATCAAATCTTAATACGTCATCATCTACATTATAATCATCTTTACCATGTTGGTTCCAATTCTTATTTAATATTATAGTCCACTTATCCTTAGTAGGTATGGTAAAAAAACCATATTTCCCCGCCTTCAAAAGATTTTCATTTATAAGTATATCCCTGTTAGTTTCTATCCAAGTAGCATTATGTGCTCCAGATTGCCAAACCTCGCCGTAAGCCAATAATCCTCCAAAAATAATTCTTCCTCTAACAGAAGGTGCCGAATAATCAATATGGATATGAGCATCACCTATCATTGCCATAGCATATTTATGTGGGCTTAAGGTTTTTTTAGAATTCGAAGTAGATTCTTCCATTTTATGGTTTTGATGCTGATCAACAGATTGATTTTGCTTTTTGTCCTTACAAGCAACAATTAGTAGACTTAAGATGGCCAGATAGAATACATTTTTCATAATATATTTTTTTCAAAGCTAAAATTTAATTTCTAACACCAACTAAAGTCATTATTGTTTTTAGTCCTGCTGCAACTTTGAATAATAGGGGGAGCAAAGAAATTTCGAAGGGTTACAGACAATTGATGTTTGTGACCCTTTTTGTTTTCGCAAGGTTTTCGCAAGGTTATTGATTAAAAAATAGGACTATCCCACTTTGATTTTTATTTTGTGGATGTATAATGAACCAATAATTCATGAATTACGAAGAAGCATGTTGAAAATGACAGTCCATTCTTCCTGATTCGGAATTACAAAAAACCCGTATTTTCCAGCTTTCAATTCTTTACCGTCGATTTCTAAATCCTTATTTGTTTCAAGCCAAGTAGCCATATGGGCACCAGCCTGCCAGACTTGGTCGTAAGCCAACAATCCACCGAAAATAATTCTATCCCTTACGCCTGGCGACGAATAATCTATATGGATATGAGCATCACCTATCATAGCCATTGCCGATGTGTGTGGACTTAGGGTTTTTTTGTTCTCAGATTTAGGTTCACTTCTTCAACCAAATC